>Ga0163154_10000004_pt1 | contig 291786 bp, 286 predicted proteins | sample OliLakLV19MP9P1_FD_148649 | JGI IMG/M metagenome (GOLD analysis project Ga0163154, IMG submission 148649) | Freshwater microbial mat bacterial communities from Lake Vanda, McMurdo Dry Valleys, Antarctica - Oligotrophic Lake LV.19.MP9.P1 | ecosystem: Environmental > Aquatic > Freshwater > Lake... | reverse complement strand
TGGCACTGGCGGCCAGGTCACGCAGACGTTCACGTGCACCAACGAGAAGCGGGAAATCGCATTCGATGCGGCCAACCAGGACAAGTTCGACGCACCCGGCGGAATCTGGGGCTCTGCGGCCGACGATGTCTGGATCGGGATGTACAGCGCGGGTATTGGTGCAGCGATGTACCATTCGGACGGCGTGAGTTTCACGAAGTTCGCCTTGCCAGGCAGCCCGACTGAGATCCACAGCGTTTGGGGTTCTGCTCCAAACGATGTCTGGGTCGCGGCGCGTTCCACGGTTGGCCTGCTGTACCACTGGAATGGTGGAAGCTGGACTCAGGAAACGAGTGTTCCCAAGGCGAAGAGGTTTACGTCGCTCTGGGGCTCGGGTCCTGACAACATGTGGCTGATGGGCGCAGACGATGGCTGGATGCCAGCTGTCTGGCGTCGCGTCGGTGGATCCTGGGTGAAGCAGGTGCTGCCGGTGCTTGATCCCATGACGGAGATCAATTACATGTGGGGCGTGGACAACCACGTTTTCCTCACGGGTTTCATCAACGACACTCAGGTCAACCCGGTCGCCGCGGTGGTGCTGCGCTTCGATGGTTCCAAGTGGAGCCAGGTCAAGCTCGACGCTTCATTGACTCGCTGCTCGCAGATTCACGGGACATCGGTAGATGATCTGTGGCTTGCTTGTGACGAGGCTCTGGACCTCCCTGGTGTCATCCTCAACTGGAAGGGGATGAGCTCTTGGTCAATGTACAAGACGACGGAAGTCGTTGGGTACACGTCGATCTGGTCAGCGAAGCCGGGTACAGCCTGGGCTGGTGGTGTTGCAGCGTATGAAAATGGTAGTCTTCGGATTACCACCATCGACGCTAACGGCCCCCAGACCAAGTCAGTCGACAAGGTTGCCTATGTGCCCAGGTATGTTTGGGCCGCTCCCAAAAGCAATCAAATGTGGATCTTGACCATTCGACCACCCGCTGGGGCTCAGGTCGCCGCCGTGTATACCGAAACCTGCAATTGATCTTCCACTCATAGTGGATGATCATGATGCCCCGAACTCGAAAGAGAACGGGGCATTTTTTGTATAAGAAAAAAAACAGATGTGATATACTCGCAATCGATATGATTAAACGTGCACATTTACCCTTACTTGCTCTTGCGGTTGTTGGTTTAGGTTTGCCAGGTTATGTTCTCGCGGCTGCTTTTCAAGGGCCAGCCTCGCAACCCCCATTAGGAAATGCTCCAGGAGTTATCTGGAATTCAAAAGCAAACCCAGCATTTCAGCAAGATGCAGAAATGAATATCTTGGGTAATGGCACTATTGGCGGAACTGCGTCTATTGGTGGAGATATTAGAGCAGTAACCGGAAAAACTTTAAGCGTTGATGGAGAGGCAGCAACAATGTTTAAAATGAATAATTCTGCAGGAACCCGGCCGTTTTCTTTATACCTAACAGGTGACCTCATGATGTCAGACCTGGGCGCTATTCAAGGTCAGCGCGGCCGCGTCCAAGCATCCCAATTCTGTTTCAATCCTGGTGCTCCCGCCGACTGTATCACCGACTGGACCAGCTTCGGCTCACCCGGCAACTACGTTTTAAAAACGGGTGACACGATGACTGGTAATTTGATCATCTCGCCAGCATTTGCTCCTGGAAATTCTTTGACGATTACCAATGGTTTAACCGGTGTCTATAGCAATGCATCAAATTACGGCGTCTACGGTGTCGGTGGTTTAGCTGGTGGATATTTCACAACCACAGGAAATTACGCGGTCTACGGAAACAATACGAGTGCCGTCGGTATCGGTGGTAAATTTTCTGCAGCTGGCGCTAGCGGTATCGGTGTTGATGCGAATGGAGGCACGACGGGTGTCCGTGGTTCATCCACTGCAAGCAGCGGTGAGGGTGGAGAGTTTACAGGTTTAGGAGTTTCAGGGACTGGTGTCCTTGGTACAGGAAATGCGCTTAATGGAGTCGGTGTAAGAGGCATTGCAAATGGATCAGGCGCAGCCTTCGGTGGTTACTTTACCGGCGCATCACGCGGTATGGTCGCAACTTCAACCTCTGGAATCGGTGGTTGGATGGCCGGTGCTACGGGTTTACATGCAGAAGGAACAATCGGTGGAGACTTTGTCGGCTCTTCTCGTGGTATTTCTGCGAGTTCGCCGCTTGTAGCTGGTTACTTCACTGCTCCAAACACAGGGACGGGTTTGCAGGTTTCGGGCGCTTTCATTGGTCTAGATATCTCGAATGTCACAGGTGATGCTATTAGAGTTACAACTCCAGTGAATGGGCGTGCTGTGCAGCTGACGATGAATGGTGGTGATGGTGTAGCCGTAAGTGGTGCAAAGCGCATGCTGGTTGGAGATGTGAAGGGTTTGAACTCTACAGGCGTCCAAATTACCTCGGATGACGTAGGTGTCTCCTCAATTGTAACGGGCGTTTCTGGGCCAAATAATATGGCGGGTGTCTTTAATTCTCCATCGGCCTACGCCCAATTGGGTGTTCACAACCGTGCAGGTATCGTTGCAGCTTCAACGGCTGCTGGTGCCACCGCAGCTGGTGAATTCCGACATGTTTCGCAGAATACGATCACGACATATCTGAATACGGCAGCGAATGCGATTGAAGTTCAGCGATCATCGACTCCAATTTTTGCCGTTAATCCAACAGGTGAAGTTCACTTGAAGGGGACGAGTAATGGATATTACTTTGCAGATCGTCTGAATCAGCCTCGTGAATGGGCCTGGTACTCAAATGGAGGAAACGCTTACTTGTACAATAACCTCAACGGAAATTATCTCACCATCAATGAAGCCACGGGAGCTGCATCGAACAGAAAAAACGTCTCCACCTGGGATATTGTCTCAGATGCTCGTCTTAAGACAATCACCGGCGCATACAATAAAGGTTTAAATGAAATTTCAAAGCTGAACACCGTCCGCTTCAACTATAAAGATATGCCAGAGCGCGGTCTCTCATCTGAAATAATGCATCAAGGTGTTATCGCTCAAGAAGTCGAAAAGATCTTCCCAGAAGCTGTCACTACCGGTCCTGACGGTTACAAGACGCTGAACACCGACCCAATTTTCTGGGCGACTGTGAATTCAGCTAAAGAACTCAAGCAAGAAAACGATACGCTCAAAGCAAAGGTTGAAAGTCTTGAGGAACGAATGGAGAAGTTAGAGGCAAGAATGAAATAGGAAGAGAAAACAAAAATCCCTCGATGTGAATCGGGGGATTTTTTTCTGTTTTAAGATATATATTTTATTTTAAAATAGATTCTTAAAATATCATCAGGACTTGATCCGAGGTCAGTAAATAAATCCATAAGAGTGTAGAATAAGAAGCCGCAATCGTTGTTCTCCGGGTCTGCGTCTTTTATTCTGTTGTTCTTTACAGATAATGCATGCAATTCATCTTCGGTAATATCAGAGAACGTATCCGTGTCAATGAGAAACCAAAAAACTTTTTGAATAAGTATCCTCGCATTATCTACATATTCGCAGACCTCACTCGAAAGTGGCTTAAGTTCTTTTTTTGAAAGCGACTCAGATCGCCATTCATGAAAAAAATCAATAGTTCGATCTAGAGGAAAATTAAATAAAACGTTTTTCCCCTGCATTCCGCGAAGAAATTCCGAAGCTTCTGCCATGAGCAAGAGTGGCTCTAGATAGGTATCGTCTGCAGGCGAGGCTTGGAGCAACTCGACTAATTCAGATTTCTTCTGAAGAGCTTGCTCAAGATTGTCTTTACCTTTTGAGAGCTCGGTCAAAAATGTACTAAATAGAGCACTGAATTCTGTGTATGGTCTGAGTGATGTTTCTAAATTAGATTGGGATAGCATAGGTATCTTTCGCGTTAAGCATCCTGTCTATACCGTATTTTCAAATAGATCCTTAAAAGATCGTCCGGACTCGTCCCATTCTCCTCAAACAACTTCATAAAAGAATGGAACAAGAAGTTGGAATCATTATATTCCGGATCATCAGCTTTTATTTTCCGACTCTTTTCATAGAGAAGGCTTTCTTCAACAGACTTAATGTCAGGGTAGGCATCCGTATCAATCAGAAACCAGAGAACAGTCTGCAGAAGCTTTTTAGCATAATCCATGTAATCTAAAACTTCACTTGAAAGAGCTTTGGTATGTTCCATCTGATGTCGTCCAGCACGCCAGTCCTGAAAAAGGTCGATGGTTGTATCAAGGTGCACCTTGAATAAGGTCTCCTTCCCTTGAAGCTCTCGAAGAAATTCTGAAGCTCTGGCGACGAGTAGGAGTTGTTCAAGTTGATCGTCATTCGCTGGTTGATTTTTGAGCGTTTTGATCAATTCAGCTCTTTTTTGAATGGCTAATTCAATGCCATCTTTGCCCTTCGACAGCTCATTTACATATTCCGTAAATTCCTGAATAAATGCGGAGCGGAGGGCGAGGCTTTGTCCCTGAGAAGTGTGCATAGGATTCCTAGCACCATAGCCGAAAAAGCTCTGTATAACAAATAATCCGATCATCTCGGCCACTGTGTTACAATACCCCCATGCCCGATATCCGTGACCCGAAAATGGCCTTTTCAAAGATCGAGGCTCCGCCCGTGGCTGAAGAGAATTTGGTTGAAGCGGATTTAAAAGCAATTGAAGCTGAACCAGCGGAAGAAAATTTTTTGGAAGAAGAAGAGGTAGATGAAGCGCATACGCTACCGGCGGCAGAGCAGGCGCCAACCACAGGTGCAAGTTCGGCAGCAGCTGTCACCGCAGTACAGAAGGACGAGGTTTTAGTTGAAGTTGAGAGGGTTTTAGAAGAAGGCTTAGGCGATTTTTATAAAACCCTTCCGCCTGAAGCGAAGATCAAGTTCAAGCAAAAAGGGGAGGAGGCTTCAACCGAAATTACCAAGATGGTGCATGCGCTAAAGCTTAATTTCAAACGAGCTTTAGAGTTGGTCCGTGATTGGTTATTGACGGTTCCCAAGGTCAATAAGTTTTTTCTTGAGCAAGAAGCAAAAATAAAAGTAGATAAAATCAATCTTTTGATCGAAGCCCGCAAAGCCGATCTCATTAATAAGCCATGATCCCGTTCTTTCTATTCCAATTTGAAGCGCTTCCAGAAGCGGCTATTTCCGATTCCTTGTTTTCACTCTCATCCATTGCGAGTAATCCAATTTTCATCCTCATCGCGTCGATTATTGGGTTGGTTTTTCTTGCAATCCTCATCTTATACGTCATCCGTGGCATGTATAATCGGCGCGGACGAGCTTCAGTAGCTTTTGATCTCGTCGTCCTATCCGTCAAAGTTCCAAAGGCTGTTAAAAAGGAAGACGTCGAGGGTTCCCGATCAACGCAGCAGATTCAAGAATTGATTTCCGTCATGGAAACGGTCTTTGCGACGATCGGTTCTGTCCCCGCAGAAAAAGGCTTTAATCGTTGGTTGATGGGAAGAGGGGATAGTTTTTCATTTGAAATCGTTGTCCATAAGAGCAAAATCAAATTCTTTGTTGCCGTTCCACGCAAATTTCGTGAGTTTATTGAAGAGCAAATTCACGCTCAGTTTCCACATGCTCAGATTGAAGAAGAATCGGATTACAATCTGTTTACGCCAAATGGAGTCATCATGGGAAGTTATTTAACCTTGCGCCGTCAATCCTATTTCCCAATCAAAACCTATCGTAAACTTGAGTCCGATCCACTCAATTCGTTGACGAATGCCTTATCCAAGGTCGATGACGCCGATGGTGTCGCCGTCCAGTTTTTGATTTCTCCGGCTCATCATAGCTCCCGCCAAGAAGGGATGCGTATCGCCAAAGGCATGCATCAAGGAAAGAAGCTGAAGGATGTGCAAGGAGGGAGTTTCATGAAGACGGTGAGTAAAGAAGTTTCCAGTCTTGCAAAAAGCGCAGCGCCAAGCGAGAAGAAGCCCGATGATGGCTATCGTCTTTCTCCATTAGAAGAAGAAATGGTGAAGGGTTTGGAAGAAAAAGCCAGCAAGGCAAGCTTAGATACCAATATCCGTATCGTGGCCTCGTCGAAAGATCCCGAGAAAGCGAAGCGCTATCTCAACGATGTTTTAACTTCTTTCGGTCAATACAATATTTACGAATACGGCAATTCTTTCAAAAAGAATACGCCGAGTTTTCAGGGCCAGATGATTCGCCATTTCATCTATCGTCATTTTGATAATGCCTTCAGGATGACTTTGAGCTCAGAAGAATTAGCTTCGATTTTCCATTTCCCATTGCCAACCACAGAAACGCCGAAGATCGATTGGCTACTCGTCCGTACCGCGCTTCCACCATCGAATTTGCCAACAGAAGGTCTTCTCCTGGGTGGTGCCGACTATCGCGGTCATTTGTATCAGGTACGCATGAAGAATGAGGATCGCCGTCGTCACATGTATATCATCGGAGGTTCCGGTGTCGGTAAATCGGCCTATCAGGCTTCTTTGATTCGTCAGGATATTTTGGCTGGAAATGGCGTCTGTGTAATCGATCCGCATGGTGACTTATGTGATGAGGCTTTGACCTTCATTCCAAAAGAACGCGCGGACGATGTCATCTTCTTCGATCCCGCTGATTATTCCCGTCCGATTGGTTTGAACATGCTGGAATACGATCCAGCTTTTCCAGAACAGAAGACATTCGTGATCAACGAAATGTTAAAGATCTTCGACAAGTTGTATGACTTGAAGTCGACCGGTGGTCCAATGTTCGAGCTCTACATGCGAAATGCGATGTTGCTCTTAATGGAGCATCCAGAATCCGGCGCAACCTTGATGGAGATTCCAAAGTTATTGTCCGATGATGATTATCGCGCCTTTAAATTGTCCAAGTGTAAGTCAAAAGATGTCTACGATTTCTGGACCAAAGAAGCCCAAAAGGCCGGTGGTGAAGCGTCTTTGGCTAACATGGTGCCATATATCACGTCTAAGTTGACGCCGTTTATCTACAATGACTATATGCGGCCGATTATCGGTCAGCAAAAGAGCGCTTTCAACATGCGTGAGGCTATGGATAGCGGAAAGATCGTCTTGATGAAGCTGTCCAAAGGTAAGATCGGTGATATCAATGCCTATCTGATTGGTATGGTGGTTGTCGGTAAGATTTTGATGGCGGCCTTGGCGCGTGGCGATATGGAGGCTTCAAAGCGCCGCGATTTCTATCTGTATATCGACGAGTTCCAAAACTTTTTGACGGATTCAATTTCCGCCATTTTGTCCGAAGCTCGTAAATATGCGTTGAACTTGATCATCGCTCACCAATATATCGGGCAATTATCTGCCGGTGCCAGTAAAGACACTTCTATCCGCGACGCTATTTTCGGAAATGTTGGAACCAAATGTGTTTTCCGTGTCGGCACCGAAGACGCAGAATTTCTCGCCAAAGAATTTGAGCCAACTTTTTCGCAATACGATTTGGTCAATGTTCCTGGCTTGCACATGGCGACACGCATCCTGATCGACAATTCTGCCTCCAAACCTTTCTTGATGAAATTGAACTTCGTTCCACGTGCTGGTGACAAGGAAAAAGAATTAGCCAATATGATTCGCGAGCTTTCACGTTACAAATACGGTCGAAAGCGCGAGTTGATTGAAGCGGAGATTCTCGAGCGTCGAAACTCGACCACGTCCGACCCCTTGGACGATTTGGCTCTTTAGGGAGTAAAATAAAAGAATTGTGGATAAGTCTGAAAAAAACAAATGCCCAACTCTGAAAACAGCGAGGAAAACGCTTCACTAAGCGCCCTTGATACCAAGTTTGCCGTGGCGCGTAAGATGATCGCCAATCTAAAGGAAGAGCTGTCTAATCTAGAGCGCTTGCTTTCGAGTTCAAGCGAGGCCCCTGTTGATATTTCAGAATTGATGGTCAAAAGCATTTCCAGCGATAATCAGCCGACTTTTGGCCAGAATGAAGGTAAAGTCGTCGAAGGCGTCTTCGATGGCCAGCACATGATCGGCTCCGACGGTCATCAATACGTTGTTCCACCAAACTATTCCTCCAAATCAAAACTTGTTGAAGGAGATATTCTGAAGTTAACAATTCAACCAAACGGAACCTTTCTCTTCAAACAGATTGGCCCAATTGAACGTCAGCGCGTGATGGGAACCTTATTGCGTGATGAAATGACCAATGATTGGAAAGTCTTCGCCAATGGAAAAAAATACGCCGTACTAACTGCCGCTGTTTCCTATCATAAAGGTGATGCAGGGGATGAAATCGTCATTTTGGTACCGAAAGCCGCACCGAGCAAATGGGCTGCTGTGGAGAACGTAATCCGGAACGCGTAGGGGCGCAATTTATTGCGCCCGGCATGCATGCCGGCCATGTCGACCATGCCGGCCGATCCGACCAATCCGACCGACCAATCCGACCGACCAATCCGACCGACCAATCCGACCGACCGACCGACCGACCGGGCGCAATAAATTGCGCCCCTACGATAAAATATAAACTATGCCATCCCTCAGCCGTCTCTATCGTCCAAAAACCTTTGCAGATATTACCGATCAAGATCCGGTTAAGGATACGCTGCGCTTGGAGGTTGAAACCGGCAAAATTAGTCATGCCTATTTATTTGGTGGACCACGCGGCGTCGGAAAAACCACGACCGCGCGTATTTTTGCGAAAGCATTGAATTGTGAAAATCCAAACAAAGGCGAGCCTTGCAATGTCTGTGCCGCCTGCTTGTCCGCCGACAGTGGTTCAAGCCTCGGGGTGATCGAGATGGACGCCGCTTCAAACAATGGCGTCGAAAATGTCCGCGAAAATATCATCGAGCATGTTCGCTTTGCGCCAAGTGGCAGCAAATACAAGGTCTACATCCTAGACGAAGCGCACATGATTACGACAGCCGCCTGGAATGCGCTGTTGAAGACCTTAGAAGAGCCGCCGTCCTATGCCGTTTTCATTTTGATTACCACGGAGCTTCACAAGGTTCCAGCGACCATCTTGAGCCGTTGTCAGCGTTTTGATTTTAAAAGAATTCCCGACGGTCCTGTTGCCGATCGTCTCAACAAGCTTTGCGAAATTGAATCCGTCAGCATCGAACCCGCCGTCATTAAACGCATCGTTTCCAAATCCGACGGCTGTCTTCGCGATGCAGAAAGCCTCCTCGGACAATTATTCGCGCTCGGAGAAAAAAAGATCACAACCGACATCGCCGATCTCGTCCTTCCGATCTCACGCCTTCCAATCGCTGCAGAACTTTTATCGACCTTCGCAAAGCGTCAACTCGGCGAATCGCTCGAAGCCGTCGGCAAGCTCGAAGAAAATGGAATCTCCCTTCTCCAAGTTTTTGATGACCTCATTTCCGCCGTCCGTCAGCTTTTGCTCGCCATCGATTCCGTCGCCGCACGCCACCGTTTAGCAGAAGGGGACGAAGCCGAAAAGAAATTGGCGACTCTCGTAAGCGTCTATGAGGCTCCAGAATTAGCGGATATGGCTCTCATGTTCATGGAGCGCCGTCGTGATGCCAAGCAAGGCGCAGATGAGCGTTTTTGTCTCGAATTAGCAGCAACCGCCGTGGCCTTGCAATTGCTGCCGAATAGTCCAGGGAAAAATCAAATTCCAGCGCCCATTATCACCGCTCGTGCATCCGCGCCCCTTTCTGCGCCAATTCCATTTACGCCGCCTCTTGCTCCTTCGCGATCCTTCCCATCAAATTCCATTCCACCAAAGCCGCATGTTACGCCGCCTTCTTCGAATGCAGCGCAGATTTCGTCCATCCCAGGTTCGGCATCAACCGTCAGTGGATCCGCACCTATCATAGCCGCGCCAGCCATACCAACTCCTGCGATTTCAAATGCAGATATTCCTCAACTCACCCTGTCTAATATCCACGCCAAGTGGCCGACTTTTATGAAAGCGATGGACGCAAAGAGTCCTTCACTGACTTTTGTTCTACGTATTTCCCGCCCAATCGAAGTTCAAAACAATATCGTGAAAATCGAGTTTAAATATCCATATCACAAAGAAAAAATTGTCGGTGAAATGAAGGCGCGTCGTTTAGTTGAAGATTGCATGCGCGAGGTCTACAGCAACCCAAGCCTCCGCATCGACGGCATCGTGGTCGCAGAAGGGGATGAGGTTAAAGAAGCACGTCAAGAAGACACCGTGAACTCCTTGCTCAGAGTATTCGGAGGGAATATCGTGGAGGAGACCGGATCGAGTAATGGGTGAGTCATCGTCCCGTCATCGTAGGGGCAATTCATGAATTGCCCCTACGATGACGGGCATAAATCAAAAATATGCCAAATAAACCAAATTTCGTTCCACAGTGGGCCGCGATTGTCCGTTATCTGCGCAGTCCAAAAACAGATTGGAAGCCAAAAATTGCTTTGGTTCTTGCAATCGCATACCTGATCGTCCCAATAGACTTTATCCCCGATGTTTTTCCATTTTTCGGTTGGTTAGACGATCTTGGAATCTTCACCGCCGTTGCGCTTTGGATTATTCGGCAAGCGAATCAGAAGGAGCTGGAGTAGCGCGATTGCTGGTCAACGAAGAACGAAGAAAGTCTTGAAGCATTGTTCTTAAAGTTGTTTTTCCTTTGCTTGTTTTCAAGTAACTTTCACGTCGAAGTGCATCATACTTGTTACAATAAGCTTCGTAGAAGATCAGCTTTAAGGGCCTACGAGGTGCCGTTGATGGAACCTTCCCCTGACAATGTAATAAAAATCTGAGTTTAAGATCGCCCGTGAATCCAATATAAAGCTGATCATCTTTTTCACTCAAAAGAACATAGGTGTAGTACATATATATATACTGCTATAACAAAACTCCATCTCAGGCAAGAGATGGAGTTTCACGTTTTCACCCAATGCATAGCGGAACCCGTAATGTAGATTTCGCGCTGGAAAGCGCGAAACTCGCACACATGGCTCCGCCATGCACCGCATGGTGCATGGCTCCGAGGCTTGGGCTCGAACCAAGATAGGCAGATTCAGAGTCTGCAGTCCTACCATTAGACGACCTCGGAATAGCTTTAATTTGTGCGCTGAGATTACACCCCGATGGGCTTCGGGTCAAGTTGGGAGGATGTATCGATTCCCCATTTCCCAGTGAATCCAATTCGTCTTCCTGAGCGAAGTCCCGATGTACATCGGGACGAAGTCGAAGGATCTCCTCGACCGGCCGATCGGTCGCTTCGACCGACCGATCGGGGCCGGGCGCAATAAATTGTGCCCCTACGATATACCGCCGCGTAGGGGCGCAATTTATTGCGCCCGGCCCTGGGCGCTTTCGGTTTTTGTGTTAGACTCCAAATCTATGGATTCTTCTCAAAAAACCTCTTGGGGCCCAGTGGCTGACTGGTATGACACCCTGATCGACAAACAGTCCTCCAATTATCAAAAAGACGTCATCTTGCCCAATCTTTTGCGGTGCTTGAAATTAGACTCCGATGTGAAGCTACTGGACCTCGCCTGTGGCCAAGGGTTTTTTACCCGTGCTTTTGCGGCGGCTGGTGCTCAGTCCATGGGAATGGATATCTCGCCAGAGCTCGTCGCTAAGGCAAAACATGTCCAGCCAAACCTGGATAAACCGATCCAATACGCCGTCGGCCCCGCTCACGATTTGTCCCTCCTTCCGGTCAAAAGCAATTTCGATGTGATCACCTTGATTCTCGCGATTCAGAATATTAGCAATCCGCCAGATGTCCTCAAAGCTTGTTCCGCCCGCATGAATCCAAAGGGTCGTCTCGTGCTCGTGATGAATCATCCCGCCTTCCGCATTCCAAAAGGCAGCGATTGGGGTTGGGATAATTTGAAGCGTCTCCAATATCGCCGCGTCGATAAATACTCGAGCGAAGTCGCCGAGAAAATCCAAATCCATCCAGGTTCCGATCCATCCGCCATTACCTATTCCTATCATCGTCCGCTCCAATATTACGTGAAGCAATTAGCCCGCGCCGGTTTCGCCGTCACCAATTTAGAAGAATGGGTCTCAAATCGGGTTAGTGATTCCGGTCCTCGTGCCCTCGCCGAAAATATCGCCCGGCGCGAAATTCCGCTCTTCATGTATATCGAAGCGCAGAAGCTATGAAGAAAATTCATCGTTTCATCACCCCCGTCAAAATTGAAGGTGAAATGCTGACGGTTGAAGAGATGGATGTCGTGCGCCAGGTTCGTGACATCCTCAAAATCAAACTCGGTGAATCAATCGCGATCTGCGATGGTCAAGGAAAAGAATGGACGATTGAAGTTCAAGGCATGTCCAAAACCGAAATCCAAGGCTTGATCATCGACCAATTTTCCGGCACCGATCCGATTCCGATGGATGTGACGCTCTATCTTTCTCTCCTCAAAAGCGAAAACTTCGAACTTGCCGTCCAAAAAGCCGTTGAATGCGGCGTGATGCGTATCGTTCCCATGATTTCGCGCCGAACCATCAAACTGAATATCAAGCTGGACAGAATTCAACGCATTATCCGTGAAGCTGCCGAACAATCCGGCCGTCTGATGCTCCCGGCCCTGTCAGAAATCCAGAATTTCGACGAAGCCTTGCGAATGATCAAAGACAATCAAGAATCAGCGATCTTCTTTGATCTTGAAGCGAAGCCTCTCTCAAGCCTCGAAAAAATTAGCGGGCAAAAACGTTCGATCCTGATCGGCCCTGAAGGCGGTTGGGATGAAGATGAGATCCAAAAGATCCGAAATGCTGGAATTCCCGCCGCCAATCTCGGTCCTTTCGTCCTCCGCGCCGAAACCGCCGCGCCCATTGCCACCTATCTTTTAACGCACGGAGTATACTAGAGGTCTTGTATGCCAAAACCAAAAACGTCCCTTTTGACCTATGATGATGCGCGCATGTCGCGACCGCCATTTTCTGGTGGCATTTCGCCTGAAGTTGCAGCCGAATTAGCCGATCGTTTAAAGCTCGCCAAACGCGAATTGCTTGAAGATTGGAAGCGTGGGCGCCAAGGTTGGCTTGGTTGTCCTGATGAAAAAAAGCTGATTGCCAGAGTCGAGGCTTTAGCAAAAAAGAAAAAAGCCTTTTCGACTTGTCTCATTATCGGTATCGGTGGTTCCGATTTAGGCGCACGCGCGGCCTATCAAGCGCTCGGACAAGATGCAAAAGGAATGTGTTTAGAATTTCTCGGCGCCAATACCGATCCGGACGAAATCGACCGTGTCCTATCCCGTTTGGATGCAAAAAAAACCCTGGTCAATATCATTTCCAAATCCGGTGATACGGTCGAACCAATGTCGACATTTTTTGTCGTTCTAGAATGGTTGCAAAAACGTGTCGGAAAAAAATCCTCACAACAAATCGTCGCCACCACGGATGAAGAGCGCGGATCTTTGCGCGCCTTCGCCCTAGAGCAGGGGATAGACATGCTCCCTGTTCCAAAAAACATCGGCGGAAGATTTTCGATTCTCACGCCTGTCGGTCTTTTTCCATTGGCTTGCGCGGGCATCCGTATTCGCGATCTTTTATCCGGTGCCGCCGAAATTCGAGCAGCCTTCATGAAGAGTTCAACCGGAGGCGATCCAGCGAATTTTGCCGCGCATCATGTCATCGGCGATATGGTCTTGAATCGTCATATCCATATTTTGATGCCCTACAGTTCCCGTCTCGAAGCCTTCGGAAAATGGTTCCGCCAAATCTGGGCAGAATCCCTCGGCAAAGCAGAAACCCGCGAAGGCAAAAAGCGCCATCAGGGCCCAACCCCAATTGCAGCCCTTGGAGCTACGGATCAACATTCCCAAATCCAGCTCTACATGGAAGGTCCGGAAGATAAATTGATTACCTTTATTGAAGTCGAACAATTCACGTCCAAGCTCCGCGTTCCAGCCCTTGCAAAGCACATTTCGTCCATGTCTTTCTTAGCGGGTCGATCTTTCGCCGATATCATCCATGCCGAACGTGAAGCGACTTCTCAAGCCCTCGCCGAAGCTGGAAGACCAAATGGAACCCTGTATATCAAAAAAGTAGATGCAAAATCCCTGGGTGCACTCTTCATGTTTTTCGAGATTGCGACGGGAGTTGCAGGCTCCCTCATGAATGTGAATACCTATGATCAGCCGGGCGTCGAAGCTGGTAAAGTGCGAATGTATGCTATACTAGGCCGATAATTTACCTCACGAAACGCATATGCCAGAAGCCAAAAAGGCCTCTCCTCCCTCGTCTCATCTCGGCATCGGTCTAGTGATCGGCTCCGCGATTGGAATCGCTACCGGTCTCTTTCTTCAAAGTAAGAAAGGAAAAGACATTATCAAAGACGTTAACAAAAAAGCCATGAAGCTTCAGTCCAAGCTCATGAAAGAACTCAAGAACGTTGAGGACATGACCAAGGACAAGTACGAACAAATCGTCGATAAGGTCACCGACCACTATCTCGACACCAAAGAAATTGTGAAAAGCGAAGTCCCAGAGGTCAAATCCATCCTCATGAAAAAGTGGAATGAAATCAGCAAGCAATTGAAGAACATGAAATAAAAAAACGCCCCGAGAAATCGGGGTGTTTTTTATGCCGCCTCCACCGCTTCCATCTGCGGCTCGATCACGATTTTATCCTTCCTCACGTCCACGATGACCGTATCACCCTCTTTAATCTTTCCTTCGACGATGCGTAGAGCGAGTTCGTCCAAGACGCAATCTTGAATGGCGCGTCTTAGTGGTCTTGCGCCATATTGCGGATCATAACCCTTTTCAGCAATATACTTTTTCGCTTTTGGCGTGAAAGAAACGGTGATGCGCTTTTCCGCCAAACGGATCGACACATCGGCTAATTGCAATTCGACGATGCGGCTCAAATGCTCCTGACGAAGCGCATGGAAGATAATCGTGTCATCTACCCGATTCAAGAATTCAGGACGGAAGTTTTCACGAAGCAAGCCCATGACTTGATCATGAATCTCAGCTTCTTTTTCTTTTCCGCTGGCGCCAGAGGAGAATCCAATTTCCTGTTTGGTTGTACCCCATTCAAGAATACGTTCCGAACCGATATTCGAGGTCATAATAATAATCGTATTCTGGAATGACACGGTTCGTCCCTTTCCATCAGTCAATCGTCCATCATCCAAAACTTGGAGAAGGGTATTGAAGATATCCGGATGGGCCTTTTCAATTTCATCCAAAAGCACCACCGAATATGGCCGACGTCGAATCTTCTCTGTTAATTGTCCACCTTCATCATATCCAACATATCCCGGTGGCGCACCAATCATTCGAGCGACCGTGTGGCGTTCGCTATATTCGCTCATGTCGAGACGGACAACCGCATCTTCATCATCAAACATGATTTCGGCCAAAGCTTTCGCGAGCTCTGTTTTACCGACACCCGTTGGACCTAGAAAGAGGAATGACCCAATAGGCCGGTTCTCCTCCGAAATCCCGGCACGCGAGCGTCTGAGGGCATTGGAGACCGCTCTGACGGCCTCATCCTGACCAATCACACGCTTATGCAAGTCATCTTCAAGATGCGCCAATTTTTCCGTTTCGCTTTGCAACATGCGCGAGACGGGGATTCCGGTCCAGCGAGCTACGACATTTGCTACGTCTTCTTCCGTCACCGCATCGCGCAAGAGACCGCGCTGACCCTGGAGTTCGCGCAATTTCGCTTCACTTTCTTTTAATTGCTTTTCATTTTGCGGCAAACGACCATAGCGAATCTCAGACACCTTTTCCAAATCGCCACGACGTTCGGCAATATCCGCTTCACTCTTAAGCTGTTCGATTTGTTTCTTCAAATTTGCATTTGCAGACAGGGCTTCTTTTTCCGCACGCCAACTGATTTCGAGGGTATGGACGGTTTCTTGAACCTCGGCCATGCGACGTTCAATTTCATGCAGGCGTTCCTTCGATTCGGCATCATCTTCTTTCGAGAGCGCGCGTTTTTCAATATCAAGACGCGTCAATTCACGCTTCGCACGATCCAATTCATCCGGCATTGATTCCACCTGCATTTTTAAACCCGCGGCAGCTTCATCAATCAAGTCAACCGCTTTGTCTGGCAAATGACGATCAGTAATATAGCGCGAAGATAAGCGAGCTGCGGCAATCAAGGCATTGTCCGTAATCCGAATTCCAAAATGCAATTCATACTTGTCCTTAATCCCACGCAAGATTGAAACCGTATCTTCAATCGACGGTTCATTAACCAGGACGGGTTGAAAACGTCTTTCTAAGGCTGGATCTTTTTCAATGTATTTCTGAAATTCTTTTAATGTCGTCGCACCGACGCAACGCAATTCCCCACGGGCGAGGGCTGGTTTTAAAAGGTTCGAAGCATCCATGGTTCCACCTTCACTCGCACTTCCCGCTCCAACCAATGTGTGAAGCTCATCAATAAACAGAATGATTTTTCCATTCGACTTCTCAACTTCCTTCACGAGGGTTTTGAGACGTTCCTCAAATTCTCCACGAAACTTAGTTCCCGCAACCAGCGAGCCGATATCTAAAGACACGATCTCGCGATCTTTCAAAGTCTCTGGGACATCTCCAGCCACAATGCGCTGTGCAAGTCCTTCGACAATGGCCGTTTTTCCTGTTCCAGCTTCACCAATCAAAACCGGATTATTTTTCTTGCGACGCGTCAAGACTTGAATGATACGACGAATCTCATCATCACGACCGATCACTGGATCTAGTTTTTCCTGACGGGCCATGTCCGTCAGATTTTTCGCATACTTCTCCAGAGCCTGATATTTCGGTTCAGGATCTTGCGAGTCAACGGTCACATTCCCGCGAACATCTTTCAGGACTTTGAGAATATTATCCGTCGTCATCGCATTCTGATGAAGAGTTTTCGCAATCTCATCACGTCCCTCGCAGATGCCAAGGAGAAGATGTTCCGTCGAAATATATTCATCCTTAAAAAGCCGAGCCGCACGTTCTGCAGCCGTAAACACGCGAGCGATCTCTTGGGAGAGATACATCTGGCTCATGCTCCCAATCATCGTGCTCGAAACTTTTGGGAGACGAGACAATTGCTGTTCGATCTGACCCTTCAGGGTTGGTACATCGATGCGAAGCTTTTTAAGAACGGACGGGACAACGCCGCCGTCTTGCTCGAGCAATGCAGCCATTAAGTGGACGGGCTCTAAAGCCTGCTGTCCATTTTGTAATGCAAATTGATGGGCGAGTTGAATCGCCTCCTGAGATTTGGTGGTAAAGTTTTGCGGTAACATACATTAGCACTCTACCACATTGAGTGCTAAAGGTCAAAATATGGCTTACTGTAGCGGTTTTTCAATCAAAAACAATCCATTATATTCGGTATAGCTGATGCGAACCGGGCCCTGAGGTGTCGTCATGTCGACAAATTTCGGCAATTTATTTTCAGCACAGATTTCAAGCGAAACAATGCTTCCATCGCCGGCTTTTGCTGTTGTTTTATATAAATCACAGCCGCGTGACTCATCGCGGGTTTTTGTGATCAAGGTTGTGTCTGAGGAGCCAGTGCTGTCTAAGGCAGAATTCCCGCTCATGGCACGCTTCAAGGTATCTGTCATTGCTCTTGAAGAAGGTTGATTGCTGAAATCTAGCCATTGTGAGCCATCAGCCTTTAAGAAAAAGGAATTATCGACAATGACGATCTCGACTTTACCCCCGCTGGTGTCCATCGTTCCTTTGAAGCGATTTGGACGAATAACGTAAAAATCCCCCTTTAATGGACCTTGTTGGGAGCTCATCTCAAACTTCGTATGAACCGCATTGGCTTCACGGAAATTTTTCAAAACCTCTTTTAACTCATCGTTAACGGTCGGATTTGGCTTAGAAGCTGGCGGAAACAGCAGGACGGCGGGATTAGCCGAAGGCTTGGCGACAACTTTTTGAGGAGCCTGAGTTGGAGTGTTTTGCTTATTGCAGCCGAGGCCAAATAGGGCGAGGCAAAGGCAGGGGAGAGCCAAAAAGGACGAGGAGCGCGACAACATATACAGAAATGATACCATGCCCGCATGTCTGGAATCATTTCTATTGTCGCGACGCCGATTGGCAACCTGCAGGATATAACCCTCCGAGCCCTCGAAACCCTCCGTCAGGCTGATCTTATTGTCTGTGAAGATACGCGAGTGACCTCGAAACTATTAGCGTCCTTTGAAATCAAAAAATCCCTCCTGTCTGTCCATGAGCACTCAAAAGCCGGAAAGCTAGAAGACGTTATCCGTGGAGCCGGACAGGGAAAACGCGTCGTCTATGTGTGTGATGCGGGAACGCCGGGGATGAATGACCCAGGTGGAAAGCTCGTCCAACTTGCCTATGAGCTCGGTGTGAAGGTCGAGCCAATACCCGGCGTGTCCGCTCTGACCTCCGTTATTTCCGTGTGTGGATTTCCGATGGATGATTTTTTCTATGCCGGTTTTGCTCCGCATAAAAAAGGTCGACAAACATTTTTTGCTGAACTCGCTGAACGAAAAATCCCAACCATCTTTCTTGAATCCACACATCGCATCTTAAAGACCATCGATGTTTTGATCGAAGTCCTCGGACCATCTCGTCTGATTTTTGTCGGACGTGAATTAACCAAGATGCATGAGACTCTCTATCGTGGAACTGCCGCAGAAATCAAAGAACAGCTTGCACAGACAAGCACGAAAGGGGAGTTCACGCTTATTGTCGGTCCAAAACCAAAGGAGTAATCTATCGCTATGCTTATTGTCGACATTGTTCTTCTCTTGTTCCTTCTTGGGTTTATTGGCGCTGGTGCCAAGGACGGTTTCGTTCACACCGCCGGCCGTTTGATCGGATCCATTATCGGCTTCGTCATCGCTCGCGCCTATTATGTTCCCGCAAGTGCGCTGATCGGTTGGTTCGTTCCAAGCGGTTGGGCACGTGTCATTAGTTTCATCATCATTTTTATTTTGGTAACACGGGTTACGGGCTTCCTCGTGAAGCTCGCCGACGGAGCCTTTTCAATTTTGAAGTTCTTGCCATTTCTTAAATCCATCGATAAGCTCCTCGGCGCTGTCATTGGTTTAGCCGAAGGCGTGATCGTGATGGGAGGTATTATCTACGTGGTAAAAATTCTAAATGTCCTGCCAACCGTCGCCAAATGGCTACAGGGATCACTTGTTGCACCATATATTCAAAACACGTTTACAACATTGATGAAATTACTGTTGTAGACCCTTACGTCTTCCTGAACGAGGCAGCTGCGCAGTCGAAGGACCTCATCGGCCCAGAACCACCCTCCCCCTACCCCTCCCGCTGGGAGGGGTGCAAGCCATTCTGTCATGCCGATCGTAAAATGGCTTTCCTCCCTCCCAACGGGAGGGAATGAGGGAGGGGCGGTCCCAGACCGGCCGGCCGAAGGGTACACATATGCATCTCATCGACACCCATTCCCACATTCACTTCCCCGACTTCGATGCCGATCGCGACGTCGTTTTATCGCACATGAAAGACAAGGGGATTGGGACCATTGTCATCGGAACCACGCTTGGAACGAGTCAGGTAGCCATTGCATTCGCAGAATCCCACGAAAACATTTGGGCCTCCGTTGGTTATCATCCCGAACATTTTTCCAGTTCATTTATATACAAGGGCGAAGAGGACAAGGGGGAATATTCGATCGACGCCTTGCGAAAGCTCGCCCAGTCCTCGTCCAAAGTCGTTGCCATTGGTGAAACCGGTTTGGACTTTTATCGCATCGATGAAGGGATCGACATCGCTCAAGCAAAAGCTCAACAAGAAAAAGGTTTTCGCGAACAGATCGCGCTTGCGCATGAGCTTGATCTCGCACTCGTTGTCCATTCCCGTGAAGCCTTTGAAGATCTCACACGGATCCTGAAAGACGAACAGCAAAAAGGGAATCAGGCCCGAACCATCATCCACTGCTTCACCGGTTCTTGGAAAGACGCCCAACCCCTGCTCGATCTCGGCTGTTCATTAAGTTTTTCCGGTGTGATCACCTTTCCACCAAAAAAGATTCAAGATCCCGAAACCCATATCCACCGCGTCATCGAGCGCATGCCGATCGATCGGATTTTGATTGAGACGGATGCGCCATTCTTGGCTCCGGTTCCATATCGCGGAAAAAGAAATGAACCTGCGTATGTTGAAGAAGTTGCAAAGAAGATCGCGGAGTTGAGAGGGATATCTTTGGAAGAAGTGAGCCAACAGACCCTAAAAAATGCAAAAAGTATTTTGAAATTCATCTAAATACGGAGTCTCTATGATGCGCCCCCAGATATTTACCTGCTTTGGTCTCGTGATTCACGGCTTGTCCTTGCCGCAGGCTTTGGCGCAGCTGGATGAACAGGCGAAAGCTGGAAAACAGAGCATGGTCGTCACCGCCAATCCAGAGATTCTGCTTTCCGCTAAAAAGAATCCTGCCTATTGGAATGTGCTTCGCCAAGCAGATCTTCGTCTTGTCGATGGGTTTGGTTTGCAATTGATCGGCTGGTTTTTTGGTGCGCGACCGAAAAGAATCGCGGGGGTTAAATTCGCTGAAGGCCTGATGCAGCTCGCCGCCACAAATAAATGGACGGTTGGATTTATCGGCGGCGATCCAGGAAATGCGGACAAAGCTGCTTGGACTTCCAGAAAAAGCTATCCTGAATTAACCATTGTTGCGGAAGAGGCGGGGATCGTGACGACTGAAGGTATAGATGATGAAAAAACAACAGAATCTCTTTTTCGTCTCACACAAGCCGCGCCAGATATTTTGCTCGTTGCTTTCGGTCATCCAAAACAAGAAGCTTGGATTGTGCGGCATCTTGCAGATTTACCAAGCGTCAAAATCATCGTTGGTGTCGGCGGAACATTTGAGTATTGGGCGGGAACCATCAAGCGCGCCCCAATGCTTTTTCAAACACTAGGAATTGAATGGCTTTGGCGTCTGATTTTGCAGCCAAAGCGAATCGGAAGAATCTGGAATGCCGTGATCAGATTTCCGCTGGAAGCAATCAAGGATCGAGGACGGGGATAGGAGAGAGCTAATTCTCTTAGAACCCTTAGGTACAAAAAAGCACCCATAAAGGGTGCTAAGGCGAGAAAACGTTCTGGCTAGACGCGATGGTCGCGTCGCCAGGTATTCTCGAGAGCGCGATCAAAGCGGTCTTGATCCGTCTGATTGAGTTGGCCCATGATGCTGCGCCTCAGAGCCGAGCCGAAGGGGCCATAAATGCCCTGTTCGCCTCTCCGGGGCCGAAGCCGATTGAAGAGATAGGTCGCAACCAGGAGCGGGGCGAAGAAGATCGTCGCACCGAAGATATTGAAGATGTTCTGCCGTACATGACCACGCTTGCCATACAGCGCGATCGTACGGAACATCTCATCATCATAGGTGAAGGTCGAATCTCGAGGATCAATGCGGATATCAGACCGCAAAGAGCCGAGTCGCTCATAGGTCAGATCCAGCCCAATCGTCATCCAGCCTTGGTCGTCATGGACGACATGGAGCACCGTGGGGCTCGGAAGATGCTGTCTCGTGTCCAATCCGCCGTAAAAGGCGATGAATGGCCAGCTCATCGGGTTGAGAAAAAAAGGCTCCGGAAGCGCATGAAGCCTCATATTGCCTGATTCGTACATGTCAGAATCCTCCCTGTTTGTAACCTATAAACGATGGCATAAACCAAAAACGAGGTCAAGAAAGAAAAAAAAGGTTACCATGTCACTCACGAATGACGTGGTATACTCTCGCCATGCGTCTTGCTCGTCTCGCCACCTTTTTTATTATTCCAGTTTGCATCATAAGTGTCTTGGGGAGCATAACGGCTCATTCTTTGCATGCCCAAGAAAGCGGAGACAGCGCAGCTGAGCCGAAAATGCTCAAAGCGGATGTTGAAACGCTCGATAAAGAAATTAAAGACAAAAGATCCCGCGTGTCTGAGTTGCGGAGTTTGATCGACAAGTATCGCGATCGAATTGACCAACAAGAAAAACAGCAGTCCACCTTAGAAAATGAGGTTCTGATTTTGGATAATCGCATCATTTCAAAACAACTTTCGATCGAGCAAGCAAAAACAGAGCTCGAGGCATTACGCTTAGAAATTCAATCTCTCGAGGCGAATATCACGGTTCAGACATCCCGCATTTCACGCCAAAAAGAATTTGCCGCTGAATTAATCCGTCGCATCCATAGCGCTGAGCAGATGCCAATACACGAGATTTTATTAACGAAACCAAATCTCTCATCCTTTTTTGATCGTCTTGAAGAAAATAAAAGACTCGGAAATGATTTAGCTGATGCTCTCCAGCGGGTAAAAACAATTCGAGAAACCCTTGAGCTTCAAAAAAAACAGCGTGATGCAAAGCGCGTTGCAATTGAAACCGAAAAGAAACGCTTGGCGAAAGAAGAGCTACAACTCGAAGCCGAAAGAAACTTTAAAGCCTCCCTCGCATCAGAAACGAAAAATAAGCAAAGCGAATTCGAGCGAGTAATTTACGAATTGCAGCAACAACAGCAGGGGACGGCGAGCGACATTGCAAGTCTTGAAGATAAGTTGAAAGACAAGCTCGACTCCGTTGACGAGGCTTTGGCTCGCGGTGATGTCTTGTTGAATTGGCCGGTTGATCCAAGTCGCGGAATTACCGCCACTTTCCATGACCCAACCTATCCATTCCGAAACATGTTCGAACATCCCGGAACCGATGTTCGTGCTGCAGTCGGAACGCCCATCAAATCCGCCGCGGGAGGCTATGTCGCCTGGAATAAGCTAGGTCGCATGTACGGCAATTACACCATGGTGGTCCATCCTGGGAATATTGCCACGGTCTACGCTCATCTTTCCAAATTCACAGCCAAGCCCGACACCTATGTTGATCGTGGCGACCAAGTCGGACTTTCTGGAGGCCGTCCAGGCGATCCAGGCGCCGGTTTATCAACGGGTCCGCATCTCCACTTCGAAGTTCGAAAAAACGGGATTCCTGTTGATCCAGAAAATTATCTTCCAAGTGTCGTAAAGGATTAAAGATAAAACAAAAACGCATTGAGGCAGTCACGCTCCAATGCGTTTTTGTTTTAGACATGTTCAATTTTTTTGAGAATTTCTTCCAGTTCATCCAGCGTACTCACGCGCACGAGCTGTGATCGAATTTCCGTCCAATCCAAGTGTGGGCATTCGCTGCGGAGTTCCTTCTTGAAATAATAGGCCAAATGTTTGCGGAAGAGCACGAGTCCGCGTTCTCCATAGCGAGCTTGATGCAGAGTCGCATGCTTTCGAACGAGAGCGATGCGTTCTGCCATGGTCGGAATGCCAGGATCTGGAACTTCATCAGGGGTTAATTCATGCAAGATCTGTTTGAAAAACCAAGGATTCCCCAGAGCTCCACGGCCAATCAACATTCCGTCTGCGCCAGAGCGTTCCAGAGCCTCACGCGCCAAAGCCGGACTCGTAATGTCGCCATTCACAAAGAGGGGAAGCGAAGTGTTCTTCCGAGCCTCGCCAACACGATCCCAATTTGCAATGCCGCTATAACCTTGTTCCTTTGTTCGTCCATGGATCGAGATAAGACTCGCTCCCGCATCTTCAATCACTTTTACGAATTCAAGACAGTCCGTATCCTTTTCCCAGCCTAAACGGGTCTTCACGCTAATCGGAACTTTTACCACCGCCTTCATCTGCCGAATAATCGCGGCCGCACGTTCTGGCTCGCGAATCAAAGAAGCGCCATTAAAATTTGAAACAATATTAAACACCGGGCATCCCATATTGATGTCGATCCCATCTGGCTGAAAACGCTCTTCAATAATGCGAGCCGCTTCTGCCATAACATCTGGATTCGCGCCGAAGATCTGTTGAACCAGGGGACGCTCCCGCTCATCAAAACGAGCCATCTCCAAAGTCTTTGGATTCAAGCGCACAACAGCTTCTGCAGATACCATCTCGCGGAACATGAGCGGCGCCCCCAAATCCTTACACGTCAAACAAAAAGGCAGATCGCTCATATCGGCCATTGGAGCCAAAGCGACCGTCGGTTTTGCGATTTTCTGCCAATCAATCATGCGCGCGACAATACCAGAAAACGCACGACATGTCGAGTCCGTAGGGGCGCATGGTCATGCGCCCTGATCGATAGGTCATGCGCCCTGATCCGTCGGTGCCTCATGTCGCAGGAATTTTTAATACATGACGCTCGTGGCTGAAACAAAGAAGAACGATGCGCCAAAAACCAGAAGAGCAATCAACCCCAAGAAAGTGATGAAGCAAATGCGCGCAACCTTCGCATATTTATCGCCAGGTTCTTTAGACAAGAAGTAGCAAACTAAGCCTGTCACCAAAGCGATTGGGACACAGATTCCAATAAATGGAAACGTAAGCATGAAGAAGACAATAGACATATCTCTTTAAGCTAGCGCAGAACAGCTTTTTTGTCGAGGTGTCCCACCGCGCAACGACGATGAGTGATGCCTCCTTGTTAGCTTGCTGCGAGGCTATTTATTTCGTAAATCGATTCACCGTCACGGTATAACACTTGCGACCGGCTTCATGATCCCAAAAATTTGATCCCATCTTTGGATTTGGATACATCAACTCTGGATTTGAATTCTGTTCTTGCGTCATCGCCATCTCAAAACTCGCACAGAGCTCATAGGTCTCTGTCGTTAATGGGCGATATTCATAGGGCTTCTTTGTTTTCGGATCTATGGTTGAACCGATATAAATATCTCGTTGATTGCGCAGTTCCTCGATTGTCAGAGGCAATCTTCCATCGCTCGTCGAGTTATTAATCGATTGGTCGATTGAAGTGCTAATCATCTGCAAATCATTGATGCGCTGTTGATCAAAGCGACGAGATCGTTCTGTTGCAGGAGAACCGGATAAAGCAAAGCCTCCAATGATCGCAACCACAACCATGGCTACAATCCAGCCGATAAAAAGAGTTCTACCGTTTATGGTCATATGATTTTGGTTTGGTTTCTTCTTCCGTCCCACGCAAATCCCACAGATACCAACCAAAAATGCTCCCAGCGATGGAACCAATCGTCAGAACCTTGAGAATAAAACGAAGCGTTAATTCACCTTGAAGTAAACTGTAGATGAGCGAAATCAAGTCTCCAATAATAACTCCCGCGGCGACAAATAATGTCAGATACGTTAACCACTTACGAACCTTCGATGATCCCTTCTCCGGATCGCGACGAATTGCTTTTGTGATCAGATAAGACATCAGCATGAAGACCGGAAAGGCAACGACCAATGAAGCCGTTCCCATCCGCAAAGCTCCAGCCGTTGCGTCATAAGCATATCCATACCCAATCTGAGCTGCATCCGGCAACCAGCGATTGATGAATTGGAAGAGGATTGTCCCAAAGCTATAGGCGCTAATATAGAGCGTCAGGAACATCAAGAGATACATAAAAGCCTCACGAGCTGAGGTGTATGGGCGACGACGAGGGACAGGGATCGCAAAGCTCGAATCCGCAAAACCTCCTAAAGCTCCAGTGATTTCATCCGCTTGCCAACCCGCCTTTTGTAGTTCTGTCGCAATATCCTTTCGTGATAGCCCCTCCGCTAATGCCTCACGGACAAACAATTGTAGATCTTGATTCATATTGATTGATTGAAAGATAGCAAAAAAAGAGGATTTTGGCCAACAAAAAACCTGAGATACTCCATCTCAGGTTTCGTATCTGTTAAAGCTGTCTTACTGCTTCATCGGCGGCGTCGGTGGCATTGTCGCCGATGACGGAGGCGAAATATATTGTCGCTTCACGACAAAGTAATATACCAGAGCTCCAATAACTCCCGTCAAAACCATGATAATAATCCACATTGGTTTATTCTCAATTTGATTTGAAGCCGCATGCACAATCATCATGATCCAGAAAACGGTAGAGATAATGCCAATAATCGCAAAGAGAAGACCTCCAGCGATGGCATATCCAATAACGCCCTTGGCACTATCTGCTAATTGGTCGCAAGGAACAATTTCACCATTCAGACGACAGGTGGCTTGAGCAAGAGTCGCCTGGCTCGACATGAGAGTCATACCTAGGAGAACACTTAAGAAAGCAGCACCCTTGAGAAGTTGTTTGATCATTTGATTATCTAGGAATAAGTTATGACGTAAATCATACCATTATCTTGAGTATCTCTATGATTTGTTTGACCTCCTCTAACTCCTCCTTCGAAAGGAGGAGGATATGATCGATCGATCGATTGGCAGAACCCTCTCCTAGCGAAGGAGAGGGCAGGGTGAGGTGGTACCGGGCCGGTACCCGATCCCTGGTCTTTGCTTTTCCACCATGCCACAATCCCCACATGTCCGAATTCCAGCTCAAATCCACGTATAAGCCGTCTGGCGACCAGCCTCAAGCGATTGAAGGCTTGGTTGAGGGTGTCAAAAAGCATACCCGCTATCAGACGCTTTTGGGTGCAACCGGAACAGGGAAGACATTTACGATTGCGAATGTCATACAGCAAGTCCAAAAACCGACTTTGGTGATCGCGCATAATAAAACCCTGGCCGCGCAGCTGTGTAATGAGTTCCGTGAATTCTTCCCAGAAAATTCGGTTGAATATTTCGTCTCCTATTACGATTACTATCAACCAGAAGCCTATATCGCCAAAAGCGATACGTATATTGAAAAAGAAGCGATGATCAATGAAGAGATCGACCGTCTTCGTCACAATGCAACTCAGGCTTTATTGACCCGCAAAGACGTCATCATCTGCGCCTCGGTTTCCTGTATCTACGGTCTCGGCGCGCCGATCGCCTACATGGAATCGGCTCTGCAGATCAAAATCGGTGACGACATGGCTCGTGCAGATATTCTCCCGCGTCTCGTCAACATGCAATTCAATCGCCTCGCGAATACCGATCTCACCCGCGGCTCTTTCCGCACGACCGGTGCCGTTTTAGAATTGATGCCCGCCAATGAAGAAAAAATCTATCGTATCGAAGCGCCGCGTGGAAAGATTGAAGCGATTCTCGTCATGGATCCGGTGACCAAGCGCGTCATCCGCGAACAGCCTGACGCGTGGATTTTTCCTGCAAAACATTTCATCATCAAAGGCGAAGATCGCGCCGATGCAATCGCAGATATCCGAAAGGAATTAAAAGACCGTCTCGAATTCTTCGAAAAGAATGGCATGTTGCTCGAGGCTGACCGTCTCGATCGTCGCACCAAATACGACATCGAAATGATGGAAAATCTCGGTTATTGCAATGGCATCGAAAACTATTCCCGCCATCTCTCCGGTCGCAAAGCCGGAGAAGCTCCAGACACCCTGTTTTCCTATTTCCCAAAAGATTTCCTCCTCGTTGTCGACGAATCCCATGTGACCGTCCCACAGCTCGGTGGCATGTATGAAGGCGACCGTTCCCGCAAACAGACCTTGATCGATCATGGTTTCCGCCTTCCATCCGCGTCCGACAATCGTCCGATGAAGTTCACCGAGTTAGAACAGAAATTCAAGCAAGTTATTTTCGTATCAGCAACGCCAAGCAGATTTGAATTCGCAAATTCCGAAAAGATCGTCGAACAAATCATTCGTCCAACCGGCCTGATCGACCCAGAAGTCATCATCATGCCAATCACGCCAACGCTTCCAACCGAATTGCGCGATGAATTCGGCGAAAAGACCGGAGTCGAGCCGCATCTCTCCCAAGTTGATGATGCAATGCTTCGTATTGATACCGTCACCAAACGCGGCGATCGTGTCCTCGTAACGACACTGACGAAAAAGATGGCCGAAGACTTGTCCGGCTTCCTCAAAGAAAAAGGGATCAAGTCGCGCTATTTGCATTCCGATATTGATACGATTGAACGTCTCGAAATCCTCTCCGATTTCCGTCGTGGAAATTATGATGTCGTCGTCGGCGTCAATCTTTTACGTGAAGGTTTGGACCTCCCAGAAGTCGCGCTCGTCTGTATTTTAGACGCCGACAAAGAAGGCTTTCTCCGTTCCGAAACTTCCCTCATCCAGACCATCGGTCGCGCTGCCCGTAATGTCCGCGGCCAAGTTGTGCTCTATGCCGACAGGATGACCGAATCCATGCGCAAAGCTATTGGTGAAACCGAGCGTCGCCGCGAAAAACAGATTGCCTATAATGAGCTTCACGGGATTACTCCAACGAGCATTATCAGAGAAGTAAAAGATCTTCGCAAAGAATTAGGCCTCGATGGCGGCGGTTCGACGGACGAAAAGAACATCAAAGAAATTCTCAAGCTCGAACTCACTGGCGAGACACATGATTTGAAGCAAGTCATGAAACAGAAAGAAGTCGAAATGCGAGACGCAGCCCAAAATTTGCAATTTGAATTAGCGGCAATCCTGCGTGATGAAATTAATGTCCTCGTGAAAGAAATCAAGGGAAGAGACAAGGATGCGAAGGCTCTGGCGAAACCACCGAAACCGAAAAAGGCGGCGAGACATGGGAGGGCTCGGTAAGCAGTGTAGGGGCGCATGGTCATGCGCCCGGATCCGATCCAACATTCAGCCGGCCGACAGGATCCGTCGATCAGGGCGCATGACCATGCGCCCCTACGATGAATGTGCAGATAATGCGGTATATAAACCATTGACAAATGGGCTGATTTGAGGTAGAGAGAACTTAGGTCCTTCTATCTGAGGTGCGAAAACATGAATCAAAAGAATTCCGCGTCGGAGTATATCCATCTCCTTCAAATCCCTACGCTTGAGCGTCAGGTAAAAATCTGGCAGTTCTGGAGCAATAGTCTCAAATTCCCGTCGATGGTTGGGTTGAAGGAAGTGTCGACAAGGGGCGAAGGCCTCGTCCTTGTTCCGAAGCTTTCGTTCTGGAAGAAACGTATGAAGGCATACGCGGCAACGGCGATCTCGAGTCGGCTCGGAAACTTTGAAGGGATTTTGGAACATTTCGAATTCCCAGGAAAAGAAAGAGTCGTCGATACTTATTGCGAAAGTCCGGCCATCAACCTGCGGCTTCGGCGAGCGACCGAAGGATTTTTGAACGATCTGGAACAGCTCGACTATTCAGACTTCTGCCTGTTCCATTTCAGCGCAAGCCTTCGATATGCTGGACTTTCACCAGATGAGCTTATCGAGCGAATAAGTCCAGATGAAGTCGCGCTTGATCCCTTCACGGTCTTTTCCATCCTGTATCTATGCAAAATACAGGAGCGAGATGCAAGGGTTGCGCATTTCATCCAATGCCCCGGTGCTCAGTATGATTACGGTGGCAAGGGAAAATGGACCGATTCGCCTCGTTGGGACGATGCCTGCGGACGTCTGAGCCTCGACTGGAATTGGTCCAATCGAGCCCGCAAGCTATACGTCAACGCCGTCGGCTCCAAGATCGTTCGTGTTTTAAAACTCTCACCAAGAACCGCTCATACGCGGTTCTTTTTCGTTTGCAAACAAAAAACACGCCTGTAGTGGCGTGCTAGGAGGGGATGGAGATGACTTCGTATTCGATGAGAAAAAGTTTCTCAAGTTCTTTTTCTGTTGGCTCTTTTCCTCCTTTGGAGACATAACTATCAATCGTTGGTAGCCAAATGCCTTTCTTGTTGCGTACAGAAATGACTTTGAGCTCCCACGCATTCAAGCCTCGTATGACCGAGCTCAGAAGATACATGAAATTCAAAATACGAATCAAAACTTGCAGACGAGTGAGCGTTGGATCTTCTGCGATATTCACGCTCATGAATGCATTCAGATCCACCCCTGTCGACAATTGATCGCGCGAGGCATCGCTGGTTCGAGTAAGAATCGGAAAGAACTTTTCCCAAAATTGAATGTACAGCTTTTGCCCAGGTTTCAGTCCAGCAAAAACGAGGAAATCCGGCGAACCGCTAACTTGCGATGTCATTGATGACCTCCGGCGAGATCTTTGAAGAAAAGAGCCTTTCTGTCAAGAATGGACATCCCTCTGAACGCACCCTACAGTACCCCTCATGGACGCTGTCGTTGAGATCAAAACCCGCTTAGATATTGCCGATATTGTCGGCGAGTATTTGCCGTTAAAGCCCGCCGGAACGGGGAGTTTTAAGGCAAATTGCCCATTTCATCAAGAAAAGACTCCGAGTTTTTATGTAAATCGTCCCCGCCAATCCTGGCATTGTTTCGGCTGCGATTCCGGCGGCGATGTCATTTCTTTTGTCCAACAAATCGAAGGTTTAGATTTTCCAGAGACTTTAGAGCTCCTCGCCCAAAAAGCCGGTGTGGAATTGCCGCAATTTGATCCCAAATTCTCGAACGACAAAAAAAGAATTTACGAAGTGAACGAACTCGCAACAAAATTTTATCGGAGTTATCTTTTAAATGCCAAAGAAGCCGAGATCGCCCGCAGCTATTCCATGAAGCGCGGCATCGATGATTTAACCGGCGACATTTGGGGAATCGGTTATGCCCCAGAAGCTTGGGACGGTTTGTCTATTGCTTTGAAAGAAAAAGATGTCACCGAAGATGAGCTCGTTCTCGCGGGTCTAGCTCAAAGACGCGAAAAGGGGAGCGGAGTCTATGATCGTTTCCGTGGCCGTCTCATGTTTACGATTCGTGATGTTCACGGCCATGTCATTGGTTTTACCGGACGTATTTTGACGGATGCGAAAGATCAGCCGAAATATGTGAACACACCGGAGACGATGGTCTACAAAAAGAGTCATGTCCTCTACGGTCTCGACAAAGCGCGCGGAGAAATCAAACGTGAAGATCTTGCTGTCATCGTTGAAGGAAATATGGATGTGCTTTCATCCCATCAATTTGGAACGGCTAATGTTGTCGCAGCTTCCGGAACCGCTTTGACGACCGAACAACTTCAGCTTCTCAAACGTTTCACTAATCATCTCGCGATCGCCTTCGACGGAGACGCTGCTGGAGGCGCCGCCACGGTCCGCGGACTCGATCTTGCTCGTCAGCAGGATTTTGATATTCGCATTATTTCCATTCCACCAGAACTCGGAAAAGATGCCGATGATGTTGTTCGCAAAGATCCAGAAGCTTGGAAGCATTTGATCAAGACTGCGATTCCCGTTATGGACTGGGTCTATCGCAGAGCCTTTATCGGAAAGGACACCTCCAAGCCGGACGAAAAGAAGCATGTCGTACTCGAGCTCGGCGAAGAGCTTCAAAGAATTTCCAATTCTGTCGAACGTGATGGCTGGCTCAAGCGGCTAGCGTCGGACCTGGATGTTTCCTATGAGTCCATTCGAGACAGTCTGCGAACGATTCCCAAAAACGGCGGCTTTACCCGCTTCCAATCCTCCCCATCCTTCCAGCAATCCGAGTCCGTTCCAAGGCCCCCAGCCGCTCCAAAACCCCAAGAAAAGCCCGTAAAGAGCCGAGAAGACGAATTGGAGGAGCGTTTACAAGCTCTGTTATACCTTGCTCCCGAACTTGAAGGCCTTGCTCAGCAAGATTTAGGGGCGTATCATACTGCCTATTCGCCGGATACCGAACGTTTAAATTACCTCGCGGCCTTTGCAGACCGCGAGTTCCAAGATCAGACCTCTGAGACTCTCCGGCGAGAGCTTAGCCTCGCGACGTCCGAATTGCGCAAACTGCGCATTAATCGGCATCGCCAAGATCTGGAACAACAGATGCGCGAAGCAGAAAGAGTGGGCGATGAAGCCCGCATCACAAGTCTGCTCGAGCAATTCAATCACCTCATTTGATTCATTGTTTTTCTCTCCCTTTCCGGTGGCCCTGCATTGAACAGGACTCCTACCGACACGGGAAAGATGCAACAGGCCTATGGCCACAAAAAAGACAAACGTCTCTCGCCCTGTCATGCTGAAAAAACCGAAAGCGCCCGCAGTCAAGAAAATTCCTAAACCACCGAAGAAGACCGTTGTCATTAAGGAAACCATTCGACGGACCGAAGCTGCCAGCAAGCCTCAGTCTAAAACCAGCGCTTACGTGAAAGCCGAAGCTCCTTCAGCTCAGGCTCTCGACCGTTTATTTGAAAAAGCCCGTACCCGAAGCTTCCTCACCGAGCAGGAAGTCTTATTTGGTTTTCCAGAAGTTGAAGATTATATTTCCACCTTCGAAGCCTTTATCGATCGCCTCGACTCCGCTGGCTTGTCCATCGTCGATGCGAAGGATGGAATTCTCGGTCGCGGCCAAGAACGTCACGATATTCTGCAGGGCATGCACAGCACGGACGAACGTCGCGGCAAAGTCGATCCATTCGATTTGACCGTCGAGTCGATTCAAATGTATTTGCGCGAAATCGGTAAAATTCCTTTGCTCACCGCAGAAGAAGAAATCGCTCTTGCAAAACGCAAAGAACGCGGAGAAAAAGAAGCTGAAAAGCGCTTGATCGAAGCCAACTTACGTCTCGTCGTTTCCATCGCCAAGAAATTTACCGGCAAGTCATTGTCTCTCCTCGACCTGATCCAAGAAGGAAATATCGGCTTGTTCCGCGCCGTCAAAAAATTCGAATATCGTAAAGGGTATAAATTCTCAACCTATGCGACCTGGTGGATTCGCCAAGCGATCACCCGCGCCCTCGCCGACCAAAGCCGCACCATCCGTATTCCGGTGCACATGGTCGAGACCATCAACAAATTCCAACAAATCGAACGTCAGCTTATCCAAGACCTTGGTCGCGAACCACTCCCAGAAGAAATCGCCGCCGAAATGGGCGAAGAGCTCGACAAAGTCCGTCACATCATCAAAATCTCGCAGGACACGGTTTCACTCGAAACCTCCGTCGGTGACGATGATGAAGACTCAACTCTCGAAGACTTTATCGAAGACGTCAAAAACGTCACCCCAGATCGTTCCGCCGCGCTCACCATTCTCCGCGACAATGTTTCAAACATTATCAAAGACCTGAGCCCCCGCGAACAGAAGATTCTCGAAATGCGCTTCGGCCTCGTCGACGGCGTCTCCCACACCCTCGAAGAAGTCGGCAAAGAATTCGACGTCACCCGCGAACGTATTCGTCAGATTGAAGCCAAAGCAATTGAGAAGATTCAACAGCATCATCTCATTAAGAAATTGGTGGATTACTAGAACAATGCTGGAAATGAAAAACGCTCCTAATGGGAGCGTTTTTCATTTGAGGATTTTATGAAGGGCGCAATTCTTTAAGGTAGCGATCAATATTACTTACCGTCATTCCACCATCAATATCACCATTACTGAAGTGAAGGAGATGATTATTGTACATTTCGTACCTAATCGATTCGACATTCTCTAGGCTAATTCCTTTTTTCTTTAAGGCGTTTTCAATTTCAGTCAGACGCATTGTCTTTCCAGAGACATTGTCTCGAAGTGTAAGTGAATATGTGCAATCATTTTGAATCGTCATTAATTCCTCATTCTGGCAGCCAGAGTAGTAGAGGAGGAAGTCGTCTGGTGTTTCTTGATCAGCTGAAATGTAAACGTAGAATGGGCTATGTGCCGTTTCTTTGTCCAAGGCATCCAGCTTAATGTCATACAGCCAATCTCCTGAAGCGGAAGTCTGCCCGCGAGCAGCAATGTGAATATAGCGCGATCCTGGAGATAGAGACTCGATATATGATCCGATAGCTCCACATTTCCACATCGCTGGATCGTTCTTCAGTTTTCGTACACCAATTTCTTCTTGTGATGGGTGATCCTCAAATTGATTCAAATATAAATCAGGAACAAGGCATCCATTTGGTTTTCTGATACCTGAGTCCACGCTGTAAACGATACGAGTATTATGATCCGTCACCGCACTGGTAATGTGGTCGACTGGGAGGGATATCTCCCGTAGATCGAATTCACGATACATATCACGGCCAGCACATTCGGATTCAAAATTACCAAAAGCTTGGCAAAACCTTTCTGGAATTCGGACATATTTTCCGCCAAAACCGACATAATGTTCCTGAAAGTAGGTTGGTTCTGAGTTTGAAGTTAGAGCTGTCTTTTGAGCCGTCCCTGTCTTTGTTTGCGTAGCTTCACTTGAAGTGATGTTTGGAGCGGTGTTTCGGCTCTGTCCGGCAAGATAGACCGTAGTGAGGCCGCCAATAACAATACCGGCGGTCAGGAATAGGGACGCATTGAGGGGTTTCCAAAAGGAAGATGATTGTTTCATGGATGGCATTGAAATAGATGAGATATGGACTCTTAACGCGAGTATACAGGAGAAATGACAGCCCTAAGCTTGAGTATACAAAAAGCCCCGAATATCGGGGCTTTTCACGTTCTGTCTTTTACGCCGTTACGCTCGGGTCATGAAACACCACTTCAATATTGTGCCCATCCATATCGTGAATGAAGGCGGCATAATAGCCTGGAGAATATTCCTTGCGATAGCCTGGAGCTCCATTGTCTTTTCCGCCAGCAGCCATGGTTGCTTTGTAGAAACCATCGACCATGTCCTTCCCAGTAGCAGCCAGGGCGAGATGCGTGCTCTGCTTGGTCCCATCAGCCTGAAGCCAAATGTCTGGCTTTTTATTGGCACCCAAGCCAGCAACCTGCCATTCGTCCATATTCATCAAAAGCTCATATCCAAGCGGTTGAAGGGCTGCGGCATAGAAGGCTTTGGCTTTTGCAAAATCAGAAACATGAAGCGAGACATGGTCAATCATATACGTAAAATAAGGAGTAAAAATCAGCTCTTCAAAGGTTAGCCCATCCGAGCAGGGGAGGGAAGGATTTATCGTTTCGTCGAAGTCGCCTCATCCGGCACAAAAATCAACGCATCGCCATTCATGCAATAGCGTAGTCCTGTTGGTTCCGGACCGTCCTCAAACACATGCCCTAAATGTCCACCACATTTCGTCAAAACTTCCGTCCGTGGAATCCCAAGTTCATAATCCGTCTGCAAAACCAATGTACTCGTACTGATTGGTGCCCAAAAACTCGGCCAGCCTGTTCCGGAATGGTATTTTTGCTCTGATCGAAACAAGGGCTCATGACAGTCGGCGCTGTAATAAGTTCCTGGTCTCTCTTCCGTATCCAAGGGGCTCGTAAACGGAATCTCCGTGCCCTTTTTTCGCAAGATGATGTATTGCTCGTCGGTTAAAATCTTTCGCCACTCCTCATCTGTTTTCGGAATTGTTTTTAAAGGCGAGACGTCCATGCTCGGCTTTTCGATACGTGGTCTTTCGAGCGGTGGAATCCTCCCCATGGGCACGACGCGCTCGCAACCGAATCCGTAGAAGGAAATGCCCAAAAAAACAAAGGCGAACAATGCAGGAGAAGATCTCATATGAAGGCATAGTATCCGAAAACGAATCTCCTTCACAGCATTGACTTTTTTCAGAAAATCGCTATATTGCTTTTGAAACCAAGGAGGTTTCTCATGAAGCTCTTTTACGACTCGAGATATGCATGCGCTGGTCATGGATTCGACACCACGCGAAAACCGCAGTGGATTGCCGAAAGCCTGGCCGAAAAGCCGATAAAAGGCATTAATCTGCTTCAGTCTTCTGGACTGAGTATCGATCTGCTTCGATCCGTTCACGAAGATGTCTATATCAGAGCCATCAAGACCGGCGAACCTCGAGAGCTTGCTCAGAGCCAAGAATTCCCTTGGGATGCCCGGCTCTGGGACGCTGTCCTCGCCTCGAATGGCGGTATCGTCGACGCAACTTTGACGGCTTTGAAGCAAGGCATTGCAGGCTCGCTTTCGACTGGGATGCATCATGCACGCACTGGAGAAGGGAAGGGCTATTGTACCTTCAATGGGCTGGTTCTAGCAGCCAAAGCTGCGCAGCGAGAGGGTGCGAAAAATGTGTTGATTCTCGACCTCGACGCCCATTGTGGGGGCGGGACGCACTCGCTCATCAATGACCTCGGACTGAATAAGATCGTCCATATCGACGTTTCGGTGAACAGGTATGATCAATATCCAGACGAGAATAAAGGATTCGCGCTCGTACACGATGCAAAATCCTATCTTCCCGTCATCGAATGTCTGCTCGACATGCAGGAGCAGCCACCGGATATCTGCATCTACAATGCAGGTATAGATCCATACGAAAACTGCCATGAAGGCGGACTGTCTGGGATTACCTACTATGTTCTCAAGCAGCGAGAAGAGCTCATCTTCAATTGGGCAAAAAGAAATAAGATCCCAATCGCTTTCGCGATGGCGGGTGGCTATGTCGGAGACCAACTGGACCAGGCTAGTCTCGTGGCTCTCCATCGTCTGACGCTCGAAGCGGCGATCTCTACGCACCAAACCGGCTAAACCCCGGTTTTTTTGTTTGCCGAAAAAATAGCCAAATTTGTAAACCGCATGCTATAAAGTTTACGAAATGTTCAACATCACCGTCGATTATCAGCATATCCATACAGATGTCTCCATGACCGAGGAGCAGGTTTTAAAGCATGCCACAAAACATGCAGCTGAAATTACCGACCACGGAAAAGTCCTGGTTGACCTAAAGCACATGTCCAACCTGTGTTCTTGCGAACTAGAGCCAAAAGGCAAGGGTTGGATGGTGATTATTTATTATATTCAAACGGCAGAGGAGGGGACAATATCATCCATTTAAGTCGGCGAAAATCGTCCCATTAAAACAGCTTCATCTAAAATCTTACCCTCCATTTCTTTAAGTAGGACTTGTTTGGTTGATCCCTCTGGCAGAAGGAGCATTTGGTCTAATGCAAAAAGCCGAAAGAAATAACGATGCTCTCGATCTGGCGGACGAGGACCGCCATAATCAAGCTCACCACGTGTTCCGGATCCACGCATACCGATGACAGTCCAATTTTCTGGAATTTCTCTAAAATCAGGAGAAATATTCCAAACAATCCAGTGATCCCATACTGGAACACCGGCCGCTGGAGGAATATCTGGATCTTCCATGATTAGTGCGAAAGACTGTGTCTCTTTTGGAATTTCATCCCAACGTAGCTGAGGATTGATATTCTCTGCATCCCGCGAATATTTTTTCGGGATAACCCCACCGTCAGGAAAGGCTGAGCTTCTGAGTTTCATAGTCTTCTACCATAACATTATGACAATAATCGTAAAAGCTCCGGAATAATCTTCTCTGCTTCCCGTTCACCAATTTCCATTGCTTCCAGACTTGTTTCTTTCGCAAAGTATTTCGTAATGCTTCCAAAAGAACTTAAATTCGGCTCGATGACGATGTCCGCTTCGGCTACGGAAAGTTCAGCCAAATGCAAACGCATCGTCGCCATGCTGCGAGCGGCAACTTCGATAAAGCCTAAATTCCTTCTTAAGGGCCTTGGGACAGTATCCGTCCTCTCATTATTCAAATTCACCGCCAGAACAATATCGGCTCCCATATTTCGCACGATATCACAGGGGACGGGATTGCAGACGCCGCCATCAACCAGGATTTTATCTTCAAATGGAACAGGTCGAAACAGGCCAGGAATCGCCATACTTGCATGCAAAGCGGGGACGATTCGTCCGCTAGAAAAAACACAGGGCTCTTTTCGAATCAGATCGGTCGCAACGATCTGTAGGGGAATCTGTAAATCTTCGAACAGGGCGTCTTTAAGCCAATAGGTTAGCAAAGCTTCCAATTTCATCCCATGAACAAATCCGCCTTCGAGCGAAGGTTCTAGAAAAACGGCTAACTTTTCCTGCTTTTTCCCAACCGTAAACTCTTCAAGCTCGTCGATATCCTGATGCAAGGCATATAAAGCGCCAACCCAGGCGCCAATACTCGTTCCAGCGATATAATCAATCGGGATATCATGCCTCAACAAAGCTTTTAAAACGCCAATATGCGCAAAACCCCGGACGCCGCCAGACCCCAATGCGAGACCGAGAGTCTTTCTCATATCTTAAAAGCTTAGCACTTTAAGAAAAAATACCAATTAGTAAGCAGGGTTTTTGAAAAGGCGATCTAGAAAGGCGTGCTATGAGCTCATGATAAGGAAGGCAAGATATCCAATGTATAAAGCGATGAATATGACAGCTTGCCAGCGCTCAAGCGTGTGCCGTCGACCGATAAATAAAGCGAAGAAGAGTAGGAGAGATGCGCCAATAGCGATGAGCACATCAAAAAGATTAGCGGGAGCAAATGGCAGCGGACGTAGTATTGAGCTTATGCCAAGAATCCAGAAGATATTGAAAATATTTGACCCAACAACATTACCAATCGCAATATCCATCTTTTTCTTATATGCAGCAATGGCAGAAGTTAAGAGTTCAGGCAGTGATGTTCCAATGGCAACCACAGTGAGTGCAATAATGCGCTGCGAAACCCCCAGAGCCGTAGCGATATCTACAGCCCCATCTACGGCCATTTTTCCACCAATGATAAGCAGAACAAGTCCACCGAGTACCTTAAAACTAGACGGGGCAATCGCCTGTGTATTTACAGTATCAGCTTCACCTTCGGCCTTAGAAATTCCATAGGTGTAGTAGAGAAAAATGATGAAGAAGGCGAGTAGAACGATGCCATCGATGCGGTCAATGCTGTTTGCAATTCTCCCTGCCAATGCAATGTCGCTTACGAGGACATAGACGATCACGGTTGCGAGGAGAGCAAAAGGAATTTCTTTCCAAGCCGTGTTCTTTTTAACGATCAAAGGAGTGATGCAACCGGCGACGCCTAAGATCAAAAGAATATTTGCAATATTTGATCCGATAATATTTCCGATGGCGATGTCGGTATTTCCATTCAGCGAGGCGACCAGATTCACGATAAGTTCTGGGGCAGAAGTACCAAAAGAAACAATCGTCAAACCGATAACGATTGGAGAAATACCTAGCCGAGATGCGAGCGACGAGGCGCCATCCACGAGCCAATCAGCTCCTTTTATGAGAGCAATCAGACCAAGAACTAAAAAAAGAGAGGCGATAAGCATGAAGGCAGGGTCTATGCGTTTTTAAGCGCTTCAATATTCAATCTTTTCATCTTCAGCATCGCTTGTGTTTTGCGTTCTGTGGCTGCCGCATCTTCTCCCTTCATAATTTCATCCATATTAGATGGAACAATTTGCCAAGAGACACCGTATTTATCCTTGATCCAGCCGCACTGTTCAGACTCTGGTGCAGCCGAAAGTTTTTCTGTGTAATAGTCCATTTCTGCTTGATCATCACAATTAACGATAAGCGAAATACCTTCATTAAAGCTAAACTCATGATTTTGGGCACTATCCATTGCTGCAAACCATTGGCCATTCAAAGCAAAGTCAGTAAACATGACGCTGCCCTCTTTTTCCGGTTCCATTCCAGCCGGGTAACGAGCCATAGCTCCACGCTTCGCATTCTTAAAGATGGAAAAATAAAAGTCCGTCGCTTCTTCAGCTTTACCGGCCATGTTCTTCGTAAAAAGCAGAGAGGGGACAATCGCAGGACGTTTTTCTCCTTCTGGATTTGTGAGAATCAACTGCCAAGAGACACCAAATTTATCCTGAATCCAACCATAGCGTTTGCTAAATGGATACGCATCAATAGGCATTAAGACTTTTCCGCCCGCAGAAAGCTTATTCCAAATTTCATCTATGTGCGCAGCTGCATTTGGATCCTGAGATGGATCAAAATTCACCATGAAAGAAATAGACGGATTTATTGTGAAGACCGGACCCGCACTAATAGACATGAAGGGATGTCCCCAAACGTCGAAAGAAACAATGTCACAATCGCCAGAAGGTGTCCCATGAATTGTTTGAATAGTCGTAACCTTTGATTGCGGAAAAACGGAAGCATAAAACGCAGCCGCTTCACGGGCTTCTTTATCAAACCAAAGATGAGGGATGATGTTTTTCATATCTTAAAAGGGTAGCTTTAATAGGCTAAACTCGCAAGGAGTAGGAATTTTTCGAACCGTTATTTTATCGTAGATTCTACGGATTTTGGTTTTGAATCTTTGTCCAAATCATCGCGGATGAGGTTTGCAAGCAAAACATCGACGAGCGATCCATTTCCGGACGAACCATTCCCGGCAACGATTTGTGGCACTAACGGAATCTTAGCGGCTGCTAATGCCCGACCAACTTCAACCATAGCAAAATTTCCTTGACCCATCGCCATTGTCTTCGATCGAATAACGTCCGCTTCTGCTTTACCAACGGCCGTAATCTTTTCACCTTCAGCTCTACCAACCGTCATCAGAACTTCAGCGTCTGCTTTCGCATTAATCGTCTTAGATTTTGCATCACCGTCAGCTTTCTTTATCGTCGACTGCGCATCAAAATCCGCAATCGCGACCTTCCGTTCTGCGTCCACCACATGCGCCTGCGTATCAGCGAGCGCCTTTGCTTGTTCAAGCTTCTGGCGTTCTTCCTGTGCCGAGCGTTGAATTTCGAAAGTCACCTTTTCCTGGTCCGCAATTTTGCGATCGGTCAGAGTCTTCATAAGCTCAGCCGGAGGAATGATGTCACCAATCAAGGTATCAACAGCGACGACATTATATTCACGCAAAGCATTCGCGATCGATTCCTTCGCTTCCTTTTGACGCTCGCTACGCTGTTTCAAAAATTCGATCACGTCTGAGCTCTGTGCGGCATTGCGGAAATAGTTTCCAATCGTCGGTTCAAGAACTTGAGTGACAAGATTCGCCACACTTCCAAAACGCGCAATCACTTTCGGCGCATCATTCCGTGGAATATGGATAATCTGACTCACGTCTAAGTTAAAGGTAAAACCGTCTGACGAGCGAACAGTGATTGTCGAAAGATTCTGGTCGAGTTTATGTGTTTCCGTCTTACCCGTCGCCCAATTGAGGACGACATTAGCTGTTGGCACGCTTTCAAGCTTATGCGTATAGGGATTTATCGGATAACGACCCGGATCAAGCGGCTCGGCCCACACGCCCTTTTCGCCTTTTGTGACTAAGTTTCCATGTTGAAAAGAGTCACCGGTCACATCTTTGCCAATAGCACCCACAAAGGCGATAACCACGCCGGCATGTGCAATCGGAACTTCGGTCATTGGATGTTGCTCGATTTCAGCAAACAGGGGATTGATAAAATAGCGACCAGCAAGAATAACTTGTTCCTGCAGGCCCTTATAGCCACCATTCTCAATAAAAGATTGACCATCCTGAAAGAGATTATGCCCCGCGACTTCATGTCCAGCGATATCTCCAGTCGGCAATGAAGTTCCTTCTTTTGTCGTCACGATACCAACTTTATTATCGCCAATATCAAGCACATTTGCCGGTTGGACGGAGAAAAGTTTGGTATTGATTCGATATGTTCCCGGAGGAATCACGGCGATCTGCGGACCACGTTCGCCTCCGCCCATCAGAAACGCTCGGGCATCCTGAAAAGAATTACATTCAATTTTCTTCGCCAAAACACGACCACTCACCAGCGCTTTTCCGTCTCTCGACTCCACCATGCCGACGCTCCCTTCAGGAATCGTCGTAAATGGTTGGCGGATGACCTCAAATTGCCAAGGCCAAAGCATAAAATGGACGCCAGGTGCCAATGTATCAGCCTGAATACCAGCTTCACCGTTCAAGGCGACCAAAGAACCGTCCGGAAGCGAGGTTTTGCCAAATAAAGCGAACTTTTTGTTCACGATACCGATGGCGTCTTCAGCAATCATGACGACCCCAAAAAGTCTCAAGACCAATTTATAAAAAACGAGCAGGGTAACGATGGGAACGATCCAGAGAAGAGCCACGATAAGGTCTGAAATAGTCATAGGCGATGGAAAAACATCACCGGAACGGTTGCATTTACGGGGCTAAACGTCAAGATTTGATCTTGTTTGAAACAGTCCTTGCTCGAAAGAGTTCAATCGGAAAAACAATCCGCAATAATGGAAATAAAAGTTTCACACCAAGTGCATAATAGATGGCGCCAATACAGCCGATCAGCACAATGGAAAAAATACGCGCATCCATTCTATCGGTCGTGACGGCTGCAAAGAGACCAGCTAGAAAGAAGAATGCGGCTTTATAGGTTAGTGTCGCCAGAACAAAAGCAATCATAAGCTTCTTAAAAAAATACCAAACAAGATAGAGATCCGAGCTTTGTCTTAAGACATCTTTTTTCGTCTTCTCACGAATAGCATCACGCAGTGTAAGGATATACTGATCATTCTCGATGATATAAAGCGTTTTACTCGACCAGTTCAAGCCACTCCGGCAGATGCAATATGCATGTTTAGATCTGAGGAGCTGTCGAAAAAGGGGAGAACTGTACTGGATGATTTCGCTCATTTCAGACAGGGGCGATGGTCTGTCAGGGATGAGCTGTGGAATACGGTTCTCTTCCGGTTCACTCATGATGAAATTGTATGTATTCAATCCTCCATCCTGCTCCTGAACGAGCGCGATTTCACGCTCTTCGGGAGCACGTTTAATAAAACGGCCAAGCAGAAGCTCAGTCAAAGAAGATTGAATCCAGGGATGCAATGGTCGCGAAGAGACCTTCGTCTTTGCAAGAATTTTACCAAATTTCTTCTGAGCTTCATGCGCTCTTTGTCGTGAGTAAAGCTTAGCTTCTTTTGGGCTAAGTGGAATTTTCTTAACGGTATTCTTCGTCACCTGAATGCGATAAGTGTCATTTTCATACTCTTCGCCAATAGCCATAAGCTCACCGTTGACGATATGGCCTTTCAGAATGTATTTGATGAGATACTCAAGCCATTCAATCGCCTCATAGAATTTTTCGCCTCCATCCCAGATGAGATGTTTTTGATCACCCTCAATCATCCAGCCACAATATGAACCCTGCGGTTGATTGGCCTGCTTTTCACCACGACGGGATGTGATGCGAATTTGTTCGATTTCGGCGATGATCGCTGTATCAAGCTTGCGGTCAATCGTCAGAGATCCTGCAAATGTTGTGGTATAGCCCATAGGGAAGTTAGAGGAAGTCTACTTGATCAGCGCACATCCCTTATTTTCTTTCAGCAATTTCTTTAAGTATCTGAAGACTCTTTTCCCACATCTCTTCCATCGAAGGCATTTCAAGCTCCATACTGTCGATATCGACCACGACTTCGGTGCCTCCATCCTTTTCGACAAAGGTGTAATTCTCATGAGCTCCGGCCCATGGTTTTACTTCATCGCTCATTGTATCTTCAACACCATCTTTGATAATACCGAGATGTTCGATCGAAATAAATTCATGAAGTCTATTTTCTGCAATCCGACTGACCATTCCGCCCTCGCCTTGTCCGCTTGGATTTGGTCCGAGAAACAAAATCTTAGAACCCTTGTCCCAACTACCTCGGTAATACGAGCCTGGATTAAATGGCATGGTCCATTCACGATATGTGACGTCCGAAAGCATAGCGTCCCAGACTTTTTCGCGAGGAGCATTAATGAAGATTGATTGATGAAGTTTTTGCATAATGTCTAGGTTAAGGTACCCAGATAGGATCTAATATGCAATAGCAATAATGGGTGTTTTTAGGAATCTTGCCCTGCTGTAATCGCTTTCCATCCAAACTCAGAAAAAGGTTCCTCTTTTGTGAAAGAGCCGATCGCAGCTCGAATATAGGGAATTGTATTTTCAGGAATAGACTCCAAATCAAACCAGCGCAAATCGTCACATTTATGCGGTTCACCATTCAACGGTTCTCCTTCCCATTTGTCCGCCGTGAAAAAGAAATCCATGCGCTCGCCATCAGCTTTAACCCGATGCATGACATGGGCAAAACGAAGATCTTCCGGTCGAATAACAATTCTTGCCTCCTCAAGCGCTTCACGAGCCATTGCAGCTCGAAGAGGCTCATTTCCATCAACATGACCGGCCGGGACGCTGTAATTTCCGTCTTCGTATCCCGTATTCGCACGACGCAAGAGAAGGATTTGATTATCTTTGATGAGAAGAAGGTGAACAGCGCTGATGAGTTTGAAGCGATCCATAGAATTTCAAAAAAGTAGCCTTAGTTAATCCGTCGAACCTCATTATCATCAACAAGAATGGAGAAGTTTCATACGAAATAGATATGAACCGAGCTTATCGTGTCATCGAAAAACCGTTACATGTCTTGGGACTCCTCCCGCATCTAACCGTAGATCAAGCAAGATCCTGAGATCTTTCTTTCAAGAACTGTAATCGATCAAGTCCAAAAACCACGGCAAAGCCTAAGATGATAAGTACGATCGTTAAGATGACCCCGCTATCGAGCTGTTGTGGAAACATCAGTCTCTCTTGAAATTGCCATGGCCAAATTTTTCGAATCGTTCCAAGCATGATGCCGGCTAAGATCGCAACGGAAATATTGTGATAATGCTTAAATAGCCAGCTCAGAAAGCGAGCGAAAACAGAGATGCCGAGAATACAGCCAAGCGTAAATATGAAGAGCGTCATGAAATCTCTATTGACCACAGCCTCCAAAATCTGACGATATTTTCCAAGCAATAAGAGAATGAATGAGCCTGAGATGCCCGGGAGAATCATGGCGCAGATTGCGATAAACCCACTCAAGAAAACCATCCACCAAGTAAACGGTGTCTCGACAGACGAAAGACTCACCAGAAAAAAAGATACAATCATCGAGATCAAGAAAGCGATCACATAGCGCGCATTCCACGGTGTAACTCGTTTCATGACGATGATCGTAGAGGCGAGCACCAGCCCAAAGAAGAATCCCCAAACTTGCTGCGATGCACGCTCCAAAATCCAAGAAAGGGCATGCGCTAAACTAAAAATCGCTGAACCCATCCCAAGGGCAATGGGGAGTAGAAAGCGAAAGGGGATGATATCAAAAGCCTGACGAGGCTTTCCTTTAAAAACCAATCCCGGAACCTGTCCCGTAACAATATTGATACTCTTGAGCAATTCCTCATAAATCCCTGAAACAAATGCCACCGTTCCGCCCGAAACTCCCGGAATAAGATCCACCGTTCCCATACAAAAGCCAATGGCATACAGCTGAATCCCCCGAAAAAAAGCTTTTTTGTTCATGCGCAGATCGTAACAAAGAAGTGTTTTTGCGTATAGCGTCTTTACCATCAAACCCCCTTGAAATTTCTTGAGTTTCATGTATAGTTGCGTCCTATTTCCAAACGCCACCCCATCGATATGCCATACCCTTCCCCACGTCCTCCCATATTCGAACTTCGCGTCGGCAAAAGCTCGACTGGCTTTGGCATATTCGCGGTCGAAGAAATCCCGGCACGCCGTTACATTATCGAATATTGGGGCAAGCTCGTCCCGAACAAAGTTGCAGAAGAAGTCTGCGGCCGATATCTCTTCGAGCTAGACAATGGAAAGACCGTCCTCGGAGGGACACGTAAAAACACCGCCCGCTACGTGAACCATGCCTGCCGCCCAAATGCCGAAGTTCGCTTTTCCAAAAATCGCATTTATATCTATTCGACGAAGCGCATCAAGGCAGGGGATGAGGTCACATATGACTATGGAAAGGAATACTTCAAAGCCTTTATCAAGCCGAGTGGGTGTTTGTGCCGGACTTGTGTGAAGCGACGGAAGAAATAAAAAGCTGTTTACTTTTTTAGTAGTTTTTTGTTTTCGGGTTTATGGAGATAATTTTCCTTAGATACGATTGATCGCTTTAGCCGCTTCTCAAGTTTTTCACGGGCTACACCGGCAATATCTCCACCAGCCTGCGCATCGCTTTGCAGTTTTGGCAGGCCTTTTGAATCTTCCGTTCGATGGATCTCCGTCGTTGCGCGCTCACCGAGCATACTAAAGATGAGCTCGAAGTCATCCATGTGGTCGCGAAGATTTTCTCGCTTAAGTCCTTTAAGTTTTTGGTATTCGCCCGGCGTCACGCCAAAAGTAGCCTTTGAAATTTCCGCAGTAAGGATTTCGTAGTCTCTACGCTCCTGAGCTCCACGTTTTTTCCATTCGTCGGTCAATTCTTCACGGATGACAATTCCACGCATTCGCTTTTCAATCCAATCTTCGCTATAGCCTTTTAATTTATAGAGCATCCTTGTACGTTTGCTTGCCATCTCCGGATTTTCAATCTCTTGAACGCGCTCATAGCCAACTTTAGCTAGCCAGCGCTTAAATGGCTCAGCTTTGGGAGAGGGAATGGATTGGATAATACGAAAAACATCTTCGGTATTTGCGCAATCGGTTTCGTATCTTTTGCCGTCGGATGACTCTAATTTCAGTTGTCTACAATTTGTAGATAACTGAATCCCGTCCTCACTATGTACTCGGGCTTTCATCGCACTCCAATAAACACTCGGCTTCGCGCTATCCGTTAGCGCTTCAACAATATCTACAACTGAAAACCACCATTCATTTTCATGTAGAGTCTTTCTGATATTCTTACCCTTAAACAAAGCGATCTGGGTCGTTTGCATATAGGTTGGTATGAAGTGAAGTTCTTAGAAGAGAGCTTGCTTTCATCCCGCACGATAAAAGAATACCACGTGTTCTATTTTTGTTCCAGTTGGAAAATCTTGCTCAGGTCGCTGTACGACGCAGTTTAAGCAGGTCATTTTTCCATCAGCGCCAAAAGTTTCTGCGTCGTATTCCAATTCCGAATCGTTATTTGCTTATAGATCGGTAATAAAACGATCTTACTCATGCGACTTTGGGTAGCTTTGCTCAGAAGTCTCGAATAATAAATGACATCCTTCCCCGTATGAACTTCATCAATGCCATCTTTATAAGGAATATCCTTGATCGCTTGTTTGACTGTGAGGGGCTTTTTAACAAAAATCGCATCATATCGATACGCCGCTGGTTCGGTTCCAAAACCCTTCGGCGCTGACTCGACGACCCGCTTAAGTTCCTGTTGCTTTACGATAACAACACATGCCGTATATCCGAATGTTTTAGAAAGACCATGTTCGATTTTTGCGCACAAAGACTCCGTGTCTTTCTCAGGCGATGAAAAGATAACATTACCGCTCTGGATGAATGTCACAACATCGCTGAAACCAAGCTTTTCAAAACAAGTCTTCAGGGCAATCATCTTAATGATATTATTGCCGCCGACATTAATGCCGCGGAGAAGAGCGAGATATTTCATAGACACCGTTTTCCTCAAGAGCCCGCCATCATGAGTCCTGGATTTTTTGCAGCCGCGACAAACACTTTTTTGAGGGTAGGCAGATGTACCTCTTCAAGTTTTTTAAAGCGGATACAGCTTTTGCCGACGCTTACCTTGCTACCGAGTTCTTTCGCGAATTTCTCAGCAACATATTGGCCGTTCTCAACCGAGCAGATATAGATGCTGACATAATTTTTTTGATTTGCTAAAGAAATAACAGGCCATTCAATCATTTCTTTCTTATAGTTTCTACATGCAAAAGCTCCATACCCAATCATATTATTCGCAAAATATGGCTTGAGTTTTGGTACCGTCTTTTGGATGAGCTCGTGCAAAGCCAATATAAGCTCTTTACGCTCCTCGGGGACAGCGTCGAGATACTCCTTAACAGTTTTGGCTTTTACGGATTTGAACATGTTCATATTGTTTATAGATTACTCTTTATTATTCATTTCTTCTACTCAAGATAAACGATAACTTGTAAAAGTTGTGTGAAGCGGTGATAAGGGTTAAACCTTCTTCTTAATGCTGTCCCAAGCAGCGTTCCAGGGTTCGCCTTCATTAGTTCGTTGAAGCAGGCAGGATATATTCTCAATATCCTTCATGACCTGAGGCCAATAGTCTAAAGGGTGAGTTCCTTGAAAATAAATTGCTAATTCAGAAAAACCCCGAACCTTTTTAAGTAAGTCTTCAGTTAGGATGCTATTAGTTTTAGTTATAAAAAGAAATTCAAGTATTTTCAAGTAAAGAATGAGAAGAAAGTATATATAGTTAATTCCAATCTCGAATAATCTTTTTTCAAATGTAAGCTCCAGACATATAGGTTCCGTTTGTTTTTTGCGATTTAACTCAACCCATCCTTTTAAAACTGAATAGTTATTTGAATGAGACATCATTGATAATAGAAAATGATCGTGCCAATCCAACTTTAGATTATCTTTCAAAAAGTTATCTAATTTAAAATTGGGTACATTTTTTACATTCTGAAAAAGAGCAGATGATGATTGAGGAAAGCAGTTTAAGAAAATAATCTTAATGAGAGCTTCATAAACAGTGCGTGATAATGACAGGCCGTCCTCATAGAAGCCTTTTGTTAAACGATCAAATGCAGAAAATAATGTCTTCAAATTATGAGTATGCAGCAAGAATTGAAGTCCGCGATGGGCAGGCCATGTTGACTTGTCAACGTAGTTAATTGCAAACGTACAATCGGAGATCAGCGAAAAGATTGAATTAAACTGATCTATAAAGCGACCGTAGTTATTCGATATTAAAAGTTGGTGCCTACTTTCAAAGTCTCTTATTTCTAAGGCTGTACTACTTTCAGTGGTGCTACACAGTTTGTCTAATTTTTTTAAATATTCCATTTCCTGTGAGTTCATAATGAATGGAATTTTAATACATTATTTAGCTTAACAAAAAACTCGCTTTTTAGGCGAGATTTTTGTTGGCTCCGAGGGTGGGGATCGAACCCACGGCCAAGAGATTAACAGTCTCCTGCTCTACCGCTGAGCTACCTCGGATTAGCCGGCGTTGGTACGGTACTTCCAACGTGGCGGTAGTCTACCTAGCCACAAATCAGGCGTCAAGCGAAAGGAGCTGATTGACAGGTGTGTCGCATTTATATAGCTTGTCTTAGGTTCTTTTTGTCGTTTTCAACAAAAGAGGTATAGACGGATGGAACAGGCTCAGCAGACGGAAGGTCCGAAATCGAGATGGTTTCGGGCATATGTGGGTGTCGCTATGTGTGTTCCTCCCTGGAATGTGATGTGGTGGACGGTGGGGAGTGTGCTCTACTTTGCACGAATGCAGAAGAATGATCCTCCCTCGAGCGAAGGTTTTACCAAGTACGTTCTCCTAGCTCCGGCCACGCTTCCGCTCATCCCGCTGAAAGCAGCGAGGGATCGGTTTACGGGTTGGCGGGATGAGCGTCTCAGTAGAGAGTTGACTCGTATCGCTTCGAGGATGGTGTACAAGCTGAGTCAGGCAGGGATACGTGCAAAGCTCATGGCGATCTCACCTGAGCAGGGGATCTCGATCGAGGCTGAAGACCTGACCTATGTTCAATGGTCGGCGTATCGGACGATTTATGAAAAAGCCATATCCGACCATCCGTATCTAAGCCCAAGCCTATTTCTTCGAAACGCGAAGCCTCTGGAGCCATTCGACCCGGGCTGGGCTAAAGATAACAATCTCAAGGAATACGGGGTTCAAGTTGTTACTCCGCGATGCCAAGAATGTGGTCATACCAAGGACATGGGATTTGTCTGGGGCACAAACCCGCAGGCCGAATGCGACGGATACTTCAGACGAATGAGATACACCCGAACGGACGCTGACGGCATCAAGTATGAGATGCGCGGTCGTATCTGTCAGGAATGTATCGACGCCCTGGGTCCAAATGTGACCATTCTCTCGTCCTCGTAGACGGGAATTCAGGTTCTACAGGTTAGACTTCGACACTCGCAACTCGCGGGTGTTTTTTGTTGAGGTATTGAAGAAAAGTTAGAAAAGGCTCAATAGAGCTAAAAGAGTTCAATTATGAATCTCACCTTCGACCATTGCAATTTATCCACAGTTAGCGTATAGTCCGAGCAATTAATAGAAATACGCGAAATCATCACACATGAAAAAACCTTATCAAAGCGGTTCGGGCAGCAAATTCGGTGGCAAAAAATTCGGAGGTGGAGGCAATAAATTCGGCGGTAGCCGTTTTAGCGGGGGATCCCGCGGTGGTGATCGCGGAGGCGACCGAGGTGGCGATCGTGAAATGCACGATGCCGTCTGCGCAACCTGCAATAAGAACTGCAAAGTTCCATTCTATCCAACAGGCAATCGTCCAATTTTCTGTAGCGATTGTTTCGCTAAGGACGAAAACGCGCCTAGCCGTTACAACAAATCCGAAGGGGATCGCCCTTCATTCGATCGCCCATCTTTCGGCGATGAAAAGCGCATGTTCAAAGCTCAATGCTCAACATGTAGCAAGGAATGCGAGGTTCCATTCAAGCCAAATGGCAAGAAGCCCGTCTTCTGTCACGAATGTTATGAAGATGGAAACATCGCTGCTGGTGCAAAGACAAATAAGCTTGAAGAGCAGATGAAGGCGATGAATATCAAGCTCGACCGGATTATCGAAGCTATAGCAGAAATGGAATAAGAAAAGGATTGGTTTGAGAAACCGGTAGGAGCAATTCATGAATTGCTCCTACCGGTTTTTGTTTAGTTGAAAGACAAGTGCGAAAAAACATTTTTTGTAAAATAAAAGTCTGACAAGATGAAGTATTTGTAAGGCAAATAATGAACAGTGAAGAAAACGCGCATCTTTAGGGTGTTTCTGCTATCCTAGGCCCATATGGATTTCTCAAAACTCAATTTTAAGACCTCAAGCATCCTTAAAACAGCGGGGATCGGAATCGTTGCCATTATCTTTTTGATCTTCGCGGCGAATCTGCTCAGCACCTCATTCGAATCTCTCCTCGGTACAGGAGGAGTGCGTCTCGGTGGAATGAGTGGCGGTTCCACCTCCGTCGCCTATGACGCGGTAGCTCCAATGCCGCAACAATATGCAAAAGGGGAGGGCTATGCCGGAGAGGCTGACCTTTCCATCCGAAATATTGTTTCGAGACCACCGATGATGCCAGAATCTCCGTCCGGCAATGAAGCGGAGAAGTTTGAAGTCACTGATTATCAAGCTACCGTCGAAACCCGCAGTTTGAGCGAAACCTGTGCCAAACTCATAACCTTGAAAGCAAAGGATTATGTCATCTTTGAAAATGCGAATGAATCCGAACGCACCTGCTATTACCGCTTCAAAGTCGAGCGCGCCCATGTCCCAGAAGTGCTCAATGTCATCAAGGCTTTAGATCCAAAGGACCTGATCGAAAATACCCAAACCATCAAAAAGACCCTCGACGATTATACGAGTGAAGTCGAAATCCTCGAAAAGAAAAAGCAATCCATCGAAAGCACCTTAGAAAGCGCGATTAAGGCCTATGACGAAATCACCGCTCTTGCTACCAAAGCTCAAGACGCCGCCAGTCTCGCCAAAATTATCGACAGCAAAATCCAAATCATCGAACGCTTGACCCAAGAGCGGATCAATGTCGGTGAACAACTCGACCGTCTCCAGCGTTCCAAAGCGGATCAACTCGACCGTGTCGATTACACCTACTTCTCGGTCAATGTCTACGAAAATAAATATCTCGATGGCGAAAACCTGAAAGATTCGTGGAAGGCTGCCTTGAAGGGCTTTGTTCAAGACATGAACAAGATCGCGCAGGACATCACAATTAATCTCATCGTCCTCGCCTTTTTCGTCCTCCAATGCCTCGTCTACTTCTTTATCCTGCTCTTCATCGTCAAATACGCTTGGAAGTTCGCCGTGCGCATCTGGAAGAAGTAAATGAACTCGCAGCATAAACCAGCGCAGGGAGCATCTCCCTGCGCTGGTTTCATAGAACCCTAAGAGCCTTGCAACAAGGCAGGTATTATGCTAAGCAAAGAGATCAAAACTTGATATACGTATGCCTGAATCCACAAAACCCCCACAGAAAAAACCCGCCGGTCCAAGTGTCTTTGGTTTGTTGAAGCCCTACAAGGGATTTGTGTTTGCTTTGCTGATCTTGGCCATTGCCAGCAATGCCTTGAACTTAGTCATTCCTCAGCTCATCGCGCGTGGAATCGACAGTTTCGCAGGAACTCGAACGGTTGAGAGCAGCCTCTTAATCGGATTTTTTATTGCAGCGGCATCAATCTTCATCTTCTCCGCTCTGCAAAGCGTCGTGCAAGTCTACGCTTCAGAACGTGTCGCTCGTGACCTTCGTGTGAAATTGTCTGCGAAAATCTCACGCCAAAGCCACACCTTCATCCAAGCGACCGGTCCATCAAAATTGTTGACCAATCTCACCTCAGATATTGATTCGATCAAGACCTTTGTTTCGCAAGGCATCGTCTCTGTCGTTTCATCCGTGATCATTATTATCGGCGCCAGTGTCTTGCTTCTTCTCTTGAATTGGAAGCTTGCTTTGGTTGTCTTGCTGACGATTCCAACCATTGGCGTAACCTTTTCCGTCATTTTTGGAAAAGTCCGCGTCTTATTTATCCAAGGTCGCGAAGTGATCGACTGGTTAAATAAAGTTATTAATGAAAGCATTCTCGGTTCGAGCTTGATTCGCGTGCTCAACTCGCAACAGCCTGAATATCAAAAGTTCATTGCTGCGAATACCGGCGCGAAAGATGTCGGCATGAAGATCTTGGCTTTATTTGCGAGCATGATTCCTGTTGTCGGCTTTGTCGCGAACCTCGCAACCTTGGCCATTCTGTTGATCGGTGGCCGTTTCGTTATCAATGGCAGTATGACTATTGGTAATTTCGCCGCTTTCAATAGCTATCTTGCCTTACTGATTTTTCCAATCTTCATTCTCGGCTTTGTCAGCAGCTTGATCGCGCAAGCTGGTGCTTCATATCAACGCATCAATGAAGTTCTCGAAGCACCCGAGATCCCAGAAGGGGGAGCGGTCACCGATCCATTGCTTGGAAACATCACCGTGAAGGATTTAGGAATCACCTATGAAGAAAAGCCTGTTCTCAAGAAAGTCTCATTCAATGTGAAAGCGCGGACACGTACCGCAATCATTGGGCCTACCGCCGCTGGAAAGACACAGCTTTTGTATCTTTTGACTGGCTTGATCTCCCCGCAAACAGGGACGATCGAATATGACGGCCGGAGTCTCGATAGCTATAATCGTGAACTTCTGCACAAGCAAGTTGGCTTTGTCTTTCAAGACAGTATCATCTTCAACTTAAGCATTCGTGAAAATATCGCTTTCAGCTCCACCGTCTCGGATCAATCTTTGCAGAAAGCGATCGACACCGCGGAACTTTCCGAATTCGTTGATGAACTTCCACAAAAGCTCGACACCATCGTTTCCGAACGTGGTTCCAGCCTCTCAGGCGGCCAGAAGCAGCGCATTATGTTGGCCCGTGCCCTCGCTCTCGATCCAAAGATTCTATTGCTGGATGACTTTACCGCTCGCGTGGATAGCAATACGGAAGAGAAGATTCTGAGCAATGTCCGCAAGAACTATCCAAATCTAACTTTGGTCTCGATCACGCAGAAGATTTCTTCCGTCGAAGATTATGATCAAATCATTCTCCTGATGGAAGGGGAGGTCCTCGCCAGCGGAACCCATCAAGAATTGTTGGCGACAAGTCCAGAATACGTCCAAATTTACGAATCACAACGCAGCACCAGCCACTATGAAGTACACGCTGAATAAACCTAAAGACCTGAACGAGCAAAAGATTTCGTCTTTTGCCGCAGCGAAAAAACTTTGGCCTCTCTTGCGCGAAGAAAAAAAGACCTTGATTTTGGCAATTATCGCCATCATCGTGAATTCAACCCTCACCTTGATTGCGCCTTTGATTGTCGCCCATGTCATCGATACGTATATTGGTACAAGTCGATATGATGGCGTCATCCTGTTTTCCGTTCTGCTCTTAGCGATTTTCATTATCGCTTTGATCGCAAGCTATCTGCAAACCAAGCTCATGGGTGGCGTCGGCCAGCGCGTCTTATATCGATTGCGCAATTCCGTCTTCAACAAGTTGCAGGAATTGCCGGTCGTTTTCTTCAATCAGAACAAAGCGGGTGATTTGATTTCGCGTATCAATAATGACACCGACAAATTGAATCAATTCTTCTCGCAAGCCTTAATGCAATTCATCGGAAGCGCTTTCATCATGTTGGGAGCCGCTGTGTTCTTGGTGTTTATCAATGTCCGCCTTGGATTCGCCGCTCTAGCTCCCGTCTTCGGATTGTTGATTTTTACCCAGCTCACTTCAGCTTGGATTAAGAGCAAGAATGCCATGAATATGAAGGCTTTAGGTGGCATGAGCTCAGAAATTCAGGAAAGCTTGAATAATTTCAAAGTCATCGTCGCCTTCAACCGTCGCGACTATTTCCGTGAACGTTTTCAGCAAGCCAATAATGAAAACTATCAATCTTCCATCGGCGCTGGTTTAGCCAATAATCTCTACACTCCGATTTACGGCCTGTCCTCGCATCTCGCGCAGCTTATCGTCTTATCCTATGGCGTCGTCCTGATCGCGGGCGGAGATTTTACCGTTGGTTTATTGATCAGCTTTTTAGCCTATGTTTTGCACTTCTATAATCCACTTCGCCATTTAGCTTCACTCTGGACAACATTTCAGACCGCGATGGCTGGATGGGATCGTGTTTCAGAAATCTTGGCCATGGAACCTGACCTTCTGACAATCGAATCAGAAACAATGTCAAAGAAATCCTTCTTTGCCTTTGAAAATGTTTCCTTCGGATATCCAGATGGAAAGACGGTCTTACACGATATTAATTTCCAACTTGAAAAAGGAAAGACCTATGCACTCGTCGGCCCAACCGGCGGAGGCAAAACCACGACCGCTTCGCTCATGGCTCGACTCTATGATCCAACCAGCGGAACCGTCATCCTGGATGGAAAAGACATCCGTTCTTATTCGCCAACCGAGCGGACAAAGAAAATCGGATTCATTCTCCAAGAGCCATTCTTGTTTGCTGGAACTGTGATTGAGAATATCTTCTACGGAAATGAAGAATATGCGGGTAAAACATCCGAGGAGTTAAAGAAGGTGATTGAAGCTTCAGGTCTCGCTGGTCTGCTCAAACGCTTCGACGGAATTCTCGACATGAAAGTCAGCGCGACCGGCGACGCCATCAGTCTCGGCCAACGTCAGCTCATCGCCTTCATGCGTGCAGTCCTACGCAAGCCTGAGCTGCTGATTCTCGACGAAGCCACAGCCAATGTCGATACTGTCACGGAGAAGCTCTTAGAAGAGACATTAGAGGCTCTCCCGAAAGAAACCACCAAGGTCGTGATTGCGCATCGTCTCAACACCATTGAAAACGCAGATGAAATCTTCTTCGTGAATGGAGGAACAGTGAGACCAGCAGGTTCGATGGAGCAAGCCGTCGAAATGTTGATGCAGGGGAAACGGAAGAGTTAGGAAAAACAAAACGAGACGCGCATAAAGCCGTCTCGTTTTTTATTTTTCTTCCACTTCGTCTTCCTGAGCGATCCGGGACCACCCCTCCCAGCGGGAGTGGCGGTTCGGCCGAGGGTTAATTTATTCTCGCCTGATATGGCTCGATTGTAATCTGTATCGGCCCATGCAAATCCGTATTTCCACTCTGCAAAACCGCCCGTAAAACGTCGACACGTCCCGCAGATGCTGCCCAGGCCGTCCGCGTCTCAATATCCGTTGCATTCAGAAGATCAGTTTTACGGGTGTCGAGAAATGTATTGAGCCAAACAAGTTCATTCACGCCACTCGCCGGACTTCCTCCGGCCGTTTGTTTCGTCCGATTCACGATTGCTTCCAAGCTATCCGGGTCCGTTCCACCGCCATGCTGAATGATCGTGTCATACAAGATCGCAAGTCCGATCGCCGTTTTGATTCCAAGATCATCCGCCACTTCCATCGCCGGTTGATAATAGAGCTCATCTACAACTTGATCTTGTACCGCTCGAAACACAGGATCCTGAGCGGCTTTTCTCCAAGTGTCCGTAAATCCGCTGAGATTTGAAGTATTTGAATCTTCATTCTCTGCTAAGCGTTTTAATTCAGGTAGATATATCGCAAATGGATTATTCGGAACTCGATCCATATAGCGCTGCACGACCAAATACGCATCACCGGTTGCGGTCGTAAAGCCAGCACGGCCGCCCGTATAGCCACGCCCATCATCAATATTGTCGATCCACGCATAGTCCAAAATGGGCGTCCCATTCTCAAAGACACTTGTGATTTGTTCTGCGCGGCGTTTTTGATCAGCAGTCATCTGGCCATTTCCGGCAATAGGCATAGAAGGAAGATTATCCTGAACCGTCTTGGTCGTGTTTTGTTCCGAAGAAGGGGAATAATCGGAAGGTTTATGAATCGGACTTCCAATGTTGTAATCCGTAAAAAAGACATCAGGCACATCGCGCACGAGCTTATTCCACGTCGTTCCGTAGAGCTGACGCGCAATCGCTTCAGAAGTAATCCAATGGAGAACTCCAAAACGAGAAACGGCATAAACGCGTGGATCGGTCGTGATTTTAACTAAAACCGTTCCAGGTCGAAAAAGAATATTTTTTCCCAGCGGAATTTTCGCTAAAGCCGAGTTCGACAAGGTTTGCATCAAAGGTTTTTTGCCAGACGGATACCAGGTTTCAAAAATGGCTTGATTCGGAAAGACATAGCGTAAACCATCCGCGGCGACATAATAGACAGCCGAACCACTGCCCTTGACCAAGGTAAATGGTTCAAGGGCAGTGACGGGCAAGATGAAGAAGATCAGAAACACCCCCAGCATCAATGCCCACATGAATATTCGGCGTAGCATAGATATGGACAGCGGATTTATTTATTCGCCGCACTCTTTGACCAGTTCACGGTTTGTGAATAGAAGCGTGCTTTTGCGCCTTTCAGTTCGCCTGAACGAATCATCGCTTGAAGTTGTTCGCCAACCTTCACACGGAATTGGCGTTTATTCATTGATTTGGATTTGGCGGTCTTATACAAGTTTTTACCCGAATCAAGTTCTTGCTTTAATGCAGTCACGTCCATCGCTAAAGCTCCAGCATATGCTTTGAGAAGCTCCGGACGAATATGCTTCGTGGTCGGATGCAGATCTTCTTTTGGAATACTGGCGCTTTCGGTGGCGGTGGTGGCCGTCGACGTAGCGGTATTGAGTGTTTGGGCGATGGCGGAGAAGGGGAGAGCTAAGGCAAGAGCAAGAGCAGCGCTTGCGACCAAATAGGTTTTTTTCATATGTGTGATGTTTGGAGAGTGAATCTAGACTAAGGGTTCAAGAGCTTTAAGCCTTCAGCCATGGTGACCGTCCGCACATTCTTTTGCTTGATATAGTTTACGATGGCCTGCAAGGTTTCTGGGGTATTACTGTATTGTTCACCGCTATAATCCTGCTGGTGGAATTCAAGAATAAGCCAGGTTTTATTTGCAATCGCTTGGTCAATCCAGGTTTGAACCTGGGCTGGAGTAGTTCCGACTTCTACATGCTGATCTTGCAATAAATAATGATCAGCAGTTTTATCATTGAAGCCAGAGTTCACACTGCGCGCCCCAATATAGCCTGCATCTTTTACCGCCTGAACAACAGAAGTATTGTAATCGCCGTATGGATACACGAAGGTCTCTACCGGCGAAGCACCCATGGCCATGAGATCGCGACGTGATCCGGCAACTTCGTCCACCATTTCTGATTGGGATAACTCAGACAAAAAGGCATGCGTCTTTGTATGTGATCCGATTTCATACCCCTCATTTTGCATCTGGAGCATTTGAGCGGCATTCATATACATCGGATCAGATCCATCTAGAAAGGTGGAGACAAGGTAGAGTGATGGTTTGATTCCAGCTTGATTCAAGATCGGACGAGCATTGTCATAAACGCTCACCCATCCATCATCAAAGGTAAGCGAGATCATCGCCTGATCAAACTTCACATTTGGAGCTGCCGATGGTGGCGAAAGAACCGCGCCACTCGTGGCCAAGGTCCCAATCTGATTAATCAGATGGAAGATCGTCATTTTTGCTGCACCCGTCGGAGGGCTAATGACAACACTCAGCGATGCCCAATTATTCGAAGCGGCTGGGACTAAAATGTCCGCATAGGTAAATGTGCCATTGCCCATATCAAACTGGGCGGTGATATAACTTGGGACCGTCGCTTTATACGATTCAGAGAATCGGTAATTCGATCCAGGAGTAACCGAAACGGAATCAAAAGCCCATTTCGCATCTCCCGTTGCGCGGCTGTTCAGCTTCACTTCTAATCCCTTCCCGCCATTAGCCCCTACAATGGGATACGTATACACCGCTTGATTGGTTCCCCAGCCAGCCTTTGACCAATTGGCAGGCAGGCTTGAATCATTCGGTGATGCTGCAGAAAGGTCTGCATTCACAATCAAATTCGTCGACGATGGGGTTGGGGGTACTGGAGGAGTAGAAGTCGGTGTTGGCGTCGGATTTGATGAGGAGGTCTGAGACAGGTATGCAGAATCTGTCGTCAATGTTCCGACCTGTTCAATGAGGTGGAAAATTGAAAGAGAAGTCACATTTGCAGGCACCGTGAAGGTTGCTTGAGCAGGCGCCCACGTAGACGCTGCTGGAGGATTTGCGAGATCGACATACTGCATCGTCCCATTGTTTAAACGATACTCGGCCGTCAAATAGGATGGGACGGTCGATTTATATTGATCGCTAAAGGTGAGCGTTTGGCCCGCCGTGACATTCACTGGAGCGAACATCCATTTGGCATCACCCGTGGTATGGCTCGTGAGCATCAAGGACGCCGCTCTGGTGCCATTCACGCCAGCGACGGGATACGCGTGTGAAGCTTGGTTTGTCCCCCAAGAATTTTTTGTCCAAGAACGCGGCGAGCTTGCATCGCCCGTTGCAGCAAGTTCAAGCGTGCCATTTGCGATCAAGTTTCCAGATTCAGGTGGTGTTGGAGGTGTGGATGTCGGAGTTGGAGTTGGATCTGGTGGAGGCGGCGTTGAATCATTTTTCGTCATCGAGACGGTATCAATCGTCAGTGTTCCAACTTGATTGATCAAATGATAGACCGTGAGCGAGGTTGCCCCAGCAGGAATCGTGACGGTCGCCTGAGCTTGCGTCCAATTTGCAGCTGCAGCTGGATTCACAATATCTTGATACTGAAAACTTCCATTGCTCATTTTATACTCAACCGTCACAAAGGTCGGAACGGTTGATTGATACTTGTCGCTAAAGGTGTAGATATCGCCCGGAGTCACCGCGACTGGATCAAAATACCATTTCGCATCCCCATCCGTGCGTGATGTTAATTGAAGCTTGGCGGCACGTGCGCTATCAGCCCCAGCGACCGGATAGGTAAATGTCGCCTGATTTGTTCCCCAGCCACCCTGACGCCAATTGGCGGGCAGGTTTGCATTTGTAGCATCCGCGGTTTCAAAAGATGGATTCGGCACAATATTTGGACCCGTCGCAGCCTGGGCGGCGATTCCGGAGACGATGAACAAGGCAGCAAAAAAACTGCTGATCGCGAGCATTCGTCCAAATCCAAAAGAGGTTCTTTGCATATGCTAAAAGAATGAGAGTGAATAAAGTTCAAACTTTAAAAACCTCAGAACAGAACCCTCGTTTTGCGACAATGCTCTTCTGCCATAAGCAAAAAGGCTAGCAGAGATAACATCATCTGATTTTGAAAGGATCGATATTCAATTGTTCGACTCCGTAGACATCCGGTGCGTCTGATTAAAAACTGTTCTTCGTATCATAAGCCTGATCTGAAAAGGCTGTCAAACAAAAAAGCCCGAAAATGTTCAGTAAATGACTAACATGAATTCCGAGACGGAAAAAACTCCGTCATTCTGAGCAAAGCTTATTTCACTTCTAAAACAGTATATTCAACCGTCTGCTCCGGAGCTTCGACAGAAACGGTATCACCAACTTTTGCACGTAAAAGCGCTACGCCAAGGGGGGACTGTTGCGAAATGCGTCCATAGGTCGGATTGGTTTCGTGTGGACCAACAATTTGATAAGTTTTTTCCTTTCCATTCACCCGGACGACAACCGTTGATCCAATCTGAACTTGTCCATCTTCACCTGGACCTTTTTGGATTTCAACCACCAATTTCAAACGTTCCTTCAAAGAATGAATCCGACTTTCAATGCGACCAAGACGAAACTTGGCTTCGGTATATTCTGCATTTTCAGACAAATCTCCCTTCGCCACGGCAACCGTCACATCCGCAATCGCCTGAGGTCTTTGATTTTGTTCCAAATCATGCAATTGCTCATGAAGACGTCGAATTCCCTCGGGGGTTAAATAAACCACCGCGTCTTCTTCGCGGACCTTCAAAAGCTGGGAGCGACGCTTGGGAACCTGCATATGCAAGCTCTATAGCATGGTGGTATGCTCGCTTCAAGCTATGAAAACTCTCTCAAAAACAACCCTCATGCTCGTCCTAGGGAGCTCGCTCATATTGACGGGCTGCGGAAAAGCACCAACCAAAGATCTAGAAAATTCAACATCTTCTGGTCAGGGGAAAAAGTCCATGGCAGATCTAGCGATGGATACAGAGGCCTGCGATGTTTTCTTGTATAAGACGGCGATCGAGCTCTTAGGACCAACGGTTCCAAGCTCCACCTCAAAAACAATTCATAGCCAACAATTCGGCTCAACCGTCACAGATTGTTCCTATACCACCAAGCCCGCGGACATAAAACAAATAAAAACAGCAACCCTGCTCATCCGCTACGCGAAAGACGAGCAAGAATCAAAGCAAATTTTCGCAGATGCTAAGGATCAATCAACGTCTCTCTCAGGTGTTGAACCAGAGGATGTCATCGGTTATGGCGATGAAGCGTATTGGTCTGGTGGAACGCTGAAACAATTGAATGTCCGAAGAGGAAAGGGTTGGCACATTTTCAGCGCCTATCTCAAAAATGAAGACCCAAAGCCATTTATTCTCCAGATGGCAGACAAGATTCTGAATAAAAAATAATATGTCCAACAACACTATCAAAACCGACGCCGACTGGAAAGCAATTCTCACGCCAGAACAATTCCACATCCTCCGCGAGAAGGGGACTGAACCAGCTGGGTCCGGCAAATACGACCACACCTTCGACGACGGCATGTACCGCTGCGCCGCCTGCGGCAATGAATTGTTTTCCTCAAAAACAAAATATGATAGCGGTTGCGGTTGGCCAGCGTTTTGGGGAGCGATCGATGAGAGTAAGGTTACCCTACACGACGACAAAGCCTACGGCATGAATCGAGTTGAAGTCCGCTGTGCAAAATGCGACGGACATTTGGGTCATGTGTTTGAAGATGGACCGGGGGAGCATGGGGGGAAGCGATTTTGTATTAATTCGGGGGCTTTGAATTTGGAGGGGAAGGAATAATTAATCTACGATTACTCATTTTGGATGGTAATCTCTTAGGAGATCTTGATTTTAGAGTACGCTCTAAGCATGTTATAATTGACATATGTCAAAGCATATTCGCCAAAAAAGAAGCGATACACTTGTGAAAACCATTGAGAAAAAATATGGTGTCGATTTAGGCTACCGCTCAGACGCGAAACTGCACACCGTCCTTAAAGAAGCGGGGGTTCCTTCTTTATCGAAGCTATTAAAAATAGCCCATAAAACAGCAAAGTAATCTTTGTTTTATGGATGATCTGCTTTTTATTACTGACGGCTCTTTGCGTAAAACGATCGAGGATTCCATCGACTATACCTATTTCTTATTTGAAGAATCAAAAAAGCGTAGCGATAAAAAGCTCTATCAAGAAGAGGCTTGTAGAGTGATTATTTTGTATACAGTCTCAATAATCGAAGCCATTTTACTTTACTTCTACAAGAAAGGTGGATACCAAGCCTCTTATACCGAATATAAGTACATCGCCTCTCTCCCAGAGGGGTACGGGCATAAAGAAGCGAGCGGAGGTCATGTTGTCATAGCAGTACAAAGACAAGTCAATGTAGAAGAATATAAAATCACTTTAAAAGTGCTAGTTGATTACTTTAAGGACCAAAAGTTGGTATCAAAACAAATTACTAAAGAGATACTTGCAATAAACGATCTACGTAATACATTTCATTTGAGTAAGTCGAGAGAGAAGATTTCTTGCAATGTTACTCAGGTAGAACGGGCATTTAAACTACTTGTTTATGCGATACAGAAGGCACCGAAAGACCTGATAGGAACAGTGAAATAGGTGTAAAATAAGAATTTATCCTGCGAACAAAAAGTTTTTCCAAATCGTATATGGTAAATGAAGCGACGGAAGCTGGCTCTCTTCAGGAGCTAGTAGAAGTCCAGGAGGCGGTCATACTGGATGAAGTGAAAGACGCGATAGAAAAGCCTGGCCCACAGACCCATGCTGTCTGTCACGATTAAGACGCCAAGGATCGCGATAAAAATTCCGCCCGCCATCGAAATGACGGATATGTATTTAGTAAAGTACCTAATCACTCGTGCGGCCTGACTTATCCCGACTGCCACCAAGAAGAAAGGGATAGCGAGACCAAGGGAGAAAATCGCCAAAAGAAGAGCGCCTTGTAAGACGGTGCCAGATGTCGATGCGAGCAGGAGGATTGATCCGAGAATAGGACCAATACAAGGCGACCATCCAAGAGCGAATGTTGCGCCAAACAGAAAAGAGCTTAAAGGTTTTCCTGGAGCAAGTCTTTGCGTGAATGAAAAATGCCGATCTCTATTCAGAAAACGAAAAAAAGGGAGGTCGAATAAATGGGTCATGTAGAGTCCAAGTAGTATGATCATGACCCCACTGATCTTCTCTAGATAATAGCGATAGTGACCAAGTCCCAATCTTCCGAGACCACTAAGAAGTGATCCAAGAGCAATAAAGACAAAGCTGAACCCAAGAATATAAAAAAGCGCATTTATCCTAATTTTTCTTCGAATATCCAGAGCGATTTCCCCATTCTTCTTTGCATCGTGAAGGGAGACGCCGCTGATAAAGCCTAGATAACCTGGAACGAGTGGGAGGGTGCAGGGCGCAAGAAACATGAGGAATCCGGCGATGAAGGCGGGTAGAGCGAGAGTAAGGAGCATAGGGGCAAGTTAACAAACAATTGTTTTGAGCTGTTTTGTAAAATCGTTATGGATGAGCCGATAGCAAATGGTGTTCCCTCGTCGTTCGGCTTCACACAGGCCATTGTCACGTAGGAGCTGAAGATGTTGTGAAATATTAGCGATAGTCATCCCGAGGCTGTCTGAAATCTGCGTCACACACGCCTCTTCCTGTTCATAGAGGAGGCAGATAATGCGGAGACGAGTAGAATCACCAGCCAGAGCAAGAAGTCGTGCGAGTTTTTCGGTTTCTTGGGTGAGAGGGTATTTTTTCATGAGCGGAGAAAGCGAGGGAAGATAATATACTATTCAATTGATCAATTGAATAGTATGTATCTGCATTGGTGATGTCAAATGCGTGATGAAGATCGTATTTAGATTCTCCCCAAAACCCCCATCGCCGCCAACCTCCCCGTCGCCCAACTCGCCTGCAAGTTGAATCCCCCCGTATACCCATCAATATCCATAATCTCTCCAGCGAAATAAAGTCCTGGAGAGATTTTTGATTCCATTGTCGATGGATCAATCTCCGATGTATCGACGCCACCAGCCGTCACAAATTCGTCACCGGCCGCACGCGAGATCGCATGCAGTGGAATTCCCTTCAACCAAGCTGTAATCGCTTTCGCTTGAATTTTCGTCAATTCCGCCGCCTGACCATCGGTCGCGATCTTCAATTGCGAAACGCAGGTCTCGATAATCGAACGTGGAATGAATAGCGCGAGCACATTCATCAAAGTCTTTTTTCCGTGTTGATGCGCATGATTCAAAATCCGATCAATAAAATCTTCTTCCGAGATGTCTGGAAACAGATCGACCGTCACCAGTAGCGGATTTTTCGGATCGTATTGCTCAAAAGCAACCTGAGAAGACAAAACAAAAACTGCCGGTCCGGTAATGCCCTTATGCGTGAACAGAATCGGCCCAATCGCCGTATGTTTTGCATTTCGTCCGCTTGTCACCCGCGCGCGCTGCGAAGACACGCCAGCAAGTTCCTTGGGCCAAGTCTCCTCGGTAATAAATGCATTCAAACTCGGCGCTAGGGGGGTGATCGAATGTCCCAATGTTTCCGCAAAGGTATATCCATCCCCAGTCGATCCTGTCTGACGATAAGCCTGACCACCCGTCGTAAATACGACGATATCAACTTCCATTGCCGCACGATCCTTCAATTTCAAAAGAAACCCTTTATCCGTCTTTTCCGCCCCAACTAATTGATGTCCCGTCAAAATCGTCAGTTTCTTTTTGCGGAAAATGCTTTCAAAAACGCCAACGATATCCGCACCATTATCCGACTTCGGAAACACGCGCAAATCCGCTTCTGTCTTCAAAGGAACGCCATGTTCCTCAAACCAATCATAAACCGCCTGGGGAGGGAATTGATACATCGCCTTCTGAAGGAATTTTGCCCCACGAGGATATTTCGTCAGCACCGTCCGCACGTCCAGCAGACCCGTCGTCACATTGCAGCGCCCGCCGCCAGATATCAGGACTTTTTTGCCCAATCCATTATTTTTTTCCAATAAAAAAAGCTCGGCCTGGATATCCGCCTCGGCTAAAGTCGCGGCACACATGAGGCCGGCAGCTCCGCCACCAATAATGGCAATCTTCATGCCAGGGTTTATAGCTGAAATAAGGACTTTTGTCACGGAACGAAAAACCCACATGTCCTTTGTTGCACAGATGAATCTGCGCGGACATGTGGGCTTGAGTCAGTAGACCCGAGTTTCGATCACGAGCTCGATCGGGATTTCATTCCCGTTGAGGTCGAGAGCGAAGAAAGTGCAGGGTTCACGGCCTTCCTTCATGGAGAAGGTCGACCCGGTCTTGATGTTTGTGTCGAACATCGCTTTGCCCATCACTGGGACATAGCCGACACGGAAGCCGTCCTTTGCACTCTCAGGCACCCTGAGCACCGCCACCTTGTTCCACCGGAACCAGGCGAGAAAAGCCCAGTTGTACCACTTCGTCGCCGGCATCGTAGAATCGCCGTCGACCTTAACACCCTTAACGGAACCCTTGAATTCTTTCCACGACATGTTGGACGCTCCTTGGTGAGTGACGATCGCCGCGATGACGGCGATCGAAATGGCGACGAGAATGAGCTTTGAACGACGCTTCATGAAAGAGCCTTCTTCAGCTGTTAAGCATACAAAATAGCATAAAAATGGGGTTTTGTCAACCCTGCCAGGGCCTCCTGCTGTTGTCTTAGCCAAGAAAAAGAGGTCTAATAGACATTAAATATGCCAACCTCTAAAGACTTCATCGAATGGGTCCAGCTCGATCTCCTACGCGGAATCCCAGAACTCACCGTCCGCGCCATGTTCGGCGGCTATAGCTTGTATTCCGAAGGTCTTATTTTCGGCTTGATCGACGACGGTCAATTGTATTTCAAAGTCAGTGACACCAATCGAAAAGCCTATGAAGAAGAGGGAAGTCATCAATTTGAATATAAACGCGGAGATGGAACCATGGGCGGGATGTCCTACTGGCTTGTGCCGGATGATGTGATGGAAAGTCCCAAAGACGCAACCAAATGGGCATTGATCGCGATTGAAGTGAGCAAGGAAAGGAAGAAGGGGAGGAACAAAAAAGTCTAAACAAAAAAGCCACGATCGAGTTTGATCGTGGCTAGCTGCCTTCGACGGGATTTGAAGGCGGCGGGATGGTCCCGGCGGGAGCGACATGTCGCAGGATTGTTGCCGCCAGTTGGCTGAGTCTATCCGGCACGGTGAAGACCTGTTCTTTTTCAATTTCTATCGCGGGACCATCAGTCACGAAGAAGATTCGCGCTTCTGAATCCAGTGTACGAACCGAAGCGGCGAAGTCTGCCTCCGACATAACGAGCATCTTCACGCCCGAGATGATCGCGACGAAATCACCATCTTCGATCGCTGAGCCAAAATTCTGCAGAGCCTCCCTCCCTTCCATGGCGGTAAAAACTTGATACCCCGTTCGACGAAAGTGATCCCGAAGGATTTTTCGAAGACTTGGGATCTCAGCTACAATCAATAGCTTTGGCGTTGGTATGATCAAAGGAGCGCCTCCTGGTTTGCGCAATGGAAGTACCATGGTTCACGCAAAAGGTCAATCATTGTATGATGTCGCCAATATGAACTTCACGGACTATCAACAGACCTCCAGATCTACGGCCATTTACCCAAATGTCGGCAATAACTTCGTCTATCCAACTCTCGGGCTTGCCGGTGAGGCCGGAGAAGTCGCAGAAAAGGTTAAAAAGATCATCCGTGATGCCGCTGGTGTCGCCTCAGAAGAAAAGAAGCTGGAAATCTCTAAAGAGCTGGGAGATGTTCTTTGGTATGTCGCACAGATCGCTTCCGAGTTTGGTTTAGACCTGCAACAAGTCGCCCAAGGCAATCTCGACAAGCTTCGGAAGCGCCAAGAAGAGGGAAAACTGCATGGGAATGGGGATAATCGATAAGCTATTTCAATATTATAACCATGAAAAAACAACTTTCTCTTCTCGCCGCCTGTGCTTTATTCGGTTTTGGTTGTTCAAAGCCAACTCCGGAAGCTGTCCCAAATGCGGTTGTCCCAGTACAGCCTGCGGCTCCTGAAGCAACGACAACAACGAAAGCGATAAATGCTCCAGCTCCAGCCATAAACACAGCTCCGACGCCAAAGCCAGTCGTTAAACCAGTGCCAAAGCCGACAGTCATCACAAAACCATCGCCGGCATATCAAATTGTGAACATCACGGCTTCAAGCTTTTCTCCACAAATCATTGCCGTGTTTGAAGGGGACGGGGTCACTTGGGTAAACAAAGATACGCAGCCGCATACATCGCAGTCAGATGGTGTCTTGCTCTGGGCTTCTGGTTCTATTGCTCCTGGTGGCCGGTACAGTCACATTTTTCCATCAACAGGAACCTATAATTACAGCGATGGAAACAATACAAGGCTCCAAGGAAAAGTCGTGGTTACCAAAAGACCTCAATAGAAAATCCTGCGACAAAAACAAAAGCCCCGAATGTTCGGGGCTTTTGAATTGGATGTAATTTATGCCTTCTTCTCACCTTCAACCTGGTTCTTCTTGCGCATCATTGCAGCTAGGGAATAGCGTCCTGGTCCCATCAAAGCGACGGCAATAGCCATTGCCATCAAAGCCAAGTCCGCATCAGCTGCTGGCAAGGCAAATTTCTTGACGAAAGCGAGGGCAACGAACATCACGATCGCCATCAAGACGCCGACGACGCCTGTAAATACACCGAGCAGCATCAAGATACCGCCTACAAATTCGGTCAAAGCAGCTGCATAGGCGAATAAGCCTGGAAGCGGGAAGCCGAGTTTGCCGACCATGCCGGTAAACATCTCCATGCCTGGCTGACCGCCAAACAATTTGCCGTATCCGTGATAAATGAAAACAATCGCCAAGGCGATACGTAAGATCAATAAAGCAATGGACTTGCACTGTGCGCCGCGGCCGCCACAGCAAGATTCATGGGAGCAAGAACCGTTCGAACATGTTTGACCCATCATAAGGTAAAAATGGATAATCTATTTAGATGGCAATAGTATAGCGGCTATCGCGACATTTGCCAAAGGGTGACCTTATAGAAGAAGCGACGCATCCGTCCAACCCAACGACCTGGAAAACCAAAGAAACGAAAATCGGCATAGCCTATTCTCCCCATAACGATCAATGTTCCTTTTGAAAAATAGCGAAACGGTTTCAGCTTTGATGAGCCTTGCAAAGTCCGAACGATATTTTCTGACAAGACTCCGGCCATTTGCTTCGCGGTCTGTGCATTTTTTGGAACCACAAGTTTTTGATAACTCGAAGTCACGACATCGCCAGCCGCAAAAATATCCTCTGCAATTTTCAAATAGGAATCTACCGTGAGCCAAGGGCCCGTCTTCGGAAGATCTGGGCTTGTCGGAACGGTATTCGGAGCCAGTCCAGCAGACCAAAGAATACAAGAGGTTTCATACCGAGCATCTTTCCCAAGGGTAAGGCTGGTTTCCGTCACCTCGCTCACCGGAATTCCACAATGAACAAAAAATCCACGACGCTCACATTCGCGTAAAGCAAATTGAATAATCCGGAGAGGAAAGCCCGGCAAAATCTGAGGAGCGGCTTGGAATAAATGAAATTGCATTTCTTTGCGCAATTCTGGGAAAGCTAAGGACGCACCCGTTGCGAGACGTTGCATCGAGCACAGCGCTTCAATCCCCGTTGCTCCAGCGCCAACGGCCGCAAAGGTGAGCAAGCTCCGACGCTTTGCTGGATCCTTCAGGGTTGAGGCCTCACGCACACACCATTCAATCCGACTAAAGAGGCGAGAAGCATCCTTCAGGTTCTTTAAAGGAAATGCATGCTTTTCGGCCGACGTATTTCCAAAATAATTGGTCTGCGCGCCCTGAGTCAAAACCAAGATGTCATAGGAAACAGGGGATGGGCCATCGCCTTGATCGATCTGAAGAGTTTTCTGTTCGCGCTGAATATCTGTCACTCGGCCTTGAATAAACGTAAATCCAAAGCGCGAAGCCGCAGCAGCTAAGTTAATCTGAATCTCCTCAGGCTTCAGATCTCCCTGGAGAACATCAACCAAAAGCGGAGCAAATAAAAAATGGTCCTTCGGATCAATCAAGATAATATCGACCGTACCTCTTAAGCGACGGGCAAGATCCTTCGCAGTCAAAAAACCTGCAAACCCAGCGCCGACAATATAAATTCGTTTCATGGAATTGAAAATCTGGATGATGCAGAAAGTATAGCATGATACACCATGTCGTTCGCGAACGACGTGGTACACTTAGAGCTGATATGAAGATTTCCTTTCTTGGTGCTACGCGCGAAGTCACTGGCTCCTGTTATCTGATCGACAATGGAAAAACCCGCATCTTGGTTGATTGTGGAATGTTTCAGGGGAGCGCCTTCTCGGACGCAAAAAACTTCAAAGATTTTAGTTTTGATCCAAAAACGATTGATGCCGTCTTGATCACGCATGCTCATTTGGATCACGTCGGTCGTTTGCCAAAGCTGGTCAAGGAGGGTTTTAAAGGAAAAGTCTATCTCACCCCACCAACGGCCCAATTAGCAAAACTCGTTTTAGAAGATGCCGTGCAGATTATGGATGAAGAGCATCGCCGAACAGCCCGTCCAAAATTGTATGAAGAAGATGACGTGCTTCAAGCGATTCGGTCCTTTCATCCTGTCGACTATTCACGCCATGTAAAATTCGGTGGGCTGAGCTTTCGTTTCCGTGATGCCGGACATATCCTCGGTAGCTCTTTCATTGAAGTGGAAGAAACTGGCGGAGGACGAATCGCCTTTAGTGGAGACTTGGGCAATACGAATGATCCAATTCTCATGCCCACGGCTCAATTGGCTGAGCAGGATGTCGTTGTCATGGAGTCGACCTATGGAAACCGCCTCCACGAAAAACTCGACGGGGAGGGGACAGAGTTGCGCGAAATTCTCCTGCGAACCATTAAACGCAATGGCGTATTGATTATTCCAGCTTTTGCTATTGAAAGAACGCAATTTCTTCTATTTGAGTTGAATCACTTCGTCGAAAATAACTTGATCCCACGTGTCCAGATTTTTCTCGACAGCCCCATGGCGATTAAAGCCTCCGCAATTTTTCAAGAATATCCACAATACTATAATCCAGAAGCTTTGCGCCTCGTTTCCAGCGGAGATGACTTGTTCACCTTCCCAGGTTTGCATAAAACCATGTCTCGCGATGAGTCAAAAGGAATCAACGAGGTTCCTCGTCCAAAAGTGATTATCGCTGGTTCGGGTATGATGAATGCTGGTCGCATCCAGCATCACTTGATTCGCTATCTGGGCGATAAAAAATCAACCGTCCTCATTGTTGGCTATCAAGCCGCGGGAACATTAGGACGCAAGCTCTACTCTGGGGAGAAGCGCGTCGATGTTTTATCCGAACGCGTCGATGTCCATGCAGAAATTATTTCGATTGGAGCTTATAGCGCTCATGCGGATCAGCGTCAGTTGGTGAAATGGATTCAGAGCGCGGCGAATCCGCCAAAACACATATATTGTACCCATGGTGAAGAAGCTGCCTCAGCAGCTCTGGCCTCGCGTATAATCGAGGAGACGGGTATTAAAGCGAATGTCCCTCGCCCAGGCGATGTTATTACGGTCTAGCTCTTTATTTTAACCCTCCGCAATCATGACTTGGTTTCTTCTCGCACTTATCGGTCACCTGGCGAATGGTGTTGCGTTCATTATCGATAAAGTTCTCCTAGGTTCGGCTTTTCGTCGCAGTGCAACCTATGCCGGACTTGTCGGGGCCTTATCCGTCCTGGTCGTTTTTGCCATTCCATGGATGGGCCGCTGGCCTGTCGGCGGGGAGTGGATCGGTCCACTCCTGAGCGGCGCAACCTTTGTTCTTGCGCTCTGGGCTTTTTTCGCCGCCTTATCTCGTGCAGAAGCGAGCCGGGTGGTGCCAATCGTCGGTTCGCTCATTCCGATTTTAACCCTGGTCGGATCCTATCTATTTTTGAACGAAAGATTAGCCGATCAAACGATTCTAGGCTTTGTCATTCTGATTATCGCAACAATCATTCTCTCCGGGGGAGGAAAGGGGAGGCTGAATCAACAAACGGTTTGGATCGCAGTCTTATCTGCGATGCTGTTCGCATTCTCCACGATTACCGGAAAAGCCGCCTATGATTCACTTGGATTCTTAGAGGGCTTCATCATAACTCGACTTGGAGCTGTCGCCATCTCTATCTTCATTCTCTGCGTGCTCGATCGAGAAGCGGGGAGAGAATTTTTATCCATCCTGAGATCGACGAATAAAAAAACCTCGAAGAAAAATAAGCAACCAGGAAAAGGCTCAGCGATATTGGCCCTCGTCGGACAATCTCTCGGAGCCGTGGGTTTCTTATTCGTTCAATGGGCGATTTCCAAAGGCAGTCCAACCATTGTGAATTCCATGCAGGCTGTTCAATATGCCATTTTGTTGATCGTTGGCCTCGCGCTCCGTAAACGCGCTCCAAAATTGCTCGGCGAAGATGTTTCGTCCAACATATTGATGGTCAAAGTCGGTGCCCTTATCCTGACGGCAATCGGCATGGCGCTTATTATATGAAACCCACTCATCAGACCTTCTTAAAACTGCTGGCTGCGCTGATTGGCGTTGGATTCGCTAGCGTCGGCCTATTTCTGTTCGCGGGCTATTCCAGACTGACACCCGGACTCATTCCAGGAATGACCTTTAGCGCTCCGTATGCTGAAGAGCTCGGATTGAATCCTCCCGAGGTTTTGAGAGTTGCGCTTGATGATGTCGGGATACGCCGCTTCCGCCTTTCCGCCTATTGGAAGCGCATCGAACCGCAAGAGGGAAACAGTAATTTCACCGAACTCGATAAACAGATTGAAGAAGTCGGAAAGCGAAATGGAAAAGTTATTCTCGCCATTGGAGAAAAGCTTCCACGCTGGCCCGAATGCTGGACTCCAGACTGGTGGAAACAGCTCCCGCGAGAAGAACAACGGAAAAAGACCTTGCGTTGGTTAGAGACGATTGTAACCCGCTACCGCGACAATCCAACGATCGAAGCCTGGCAGGTTGAGAATGAACCGCACTTCGCCTATGGAGATTGCCCAGCTCCGGACTATCTCTTTCTCAAAACCGAAGCGGAATTCGTCCGCGGTCTCGATCCTTCGCGACCTATCCAAACCACCGACTCCGGAGAATTATCCAGCTGGCTCACGGTCGGTCCTTTTGTCGACAAAGTCGGCGTCAGCGTCTATCGCATCGTCCGCAGTCCGCTTTTAGGAAATTACAATTGGCAATACTGGTTCATTCCGCCATTTATCTATCATCGAAAAGCGATGGTCGGAAGAATCTTCGGCGTCAAAGAAGTCTATGTCAGCGAATTTCAAATGGAACCCTGGAGCCACAAGAGCCTTCCAGAGACCGCCATCGCCGATCAGTTGACGACGATGGATCTCACCCAAATGAAAAAGAATTTCCATTTTGCCGAACGAATGCAATTCAAGCATATCGATTTTTGGGGCATCGAATGGTGGGTCTGGATGGCGCAACATGATCACCCAGAATTATTGCAGCAAGCAAAACAGTTTTGGCATGAATGGGAAAAATAGTTGCACACCTTTTCGGACCATGGTAGCTATATATGTATATGCAAGACGAAATTTTCAAAAAAGAAATTTTTGAAAAAATAGATACAGTCAACGAAACACTTAGCCTGAAGATTGATGCAGTCAATCAAGCACTTAGCGTAAAGATAGACGCCGTCAATGAAGCGCTGAGCGAAAGGGTAGATACCCTAGTTGAAGCAATTCAAACCCTCGCAACCCAAAACGATCAGCGATTCGATCGTTTGGAAAACTTAGCTCTGGATACTAGAGACGATGTAGCGATTGTAAAAGTTCGTGTTTCGAATCTCGAAAGACAACATGAGCAAACCTTCAAACGCGTCGACGACTTCCTGGTCCTTGTTAATCGACATGAGTCAGAAATCGCTGCTTCCCGTTCGGCCTATGACCGTTTAGACAAGCGAGTGACCGGCGTTGAAAAGAAAACAGCGTAGAGGCAATTCATGAATTGCCTCTACGCTGTTTTGAAATAGTATCTTATTTTTCCTATTTCGGCCTGTGGCATTTGTTCCATATCTGTAGGCAACGTATATCACGCGCCTTGACCAAAAGCGCTTTTTCGCCTACACTCAGGCAACTTATGGAACTCCGCAATATCGCGATTATCGCGCACGTCGACCACGGTAAAACCACCTTGGTTGATTCACTTTTGAAGCAATCTGACTCTTTCCGCGACAAGGCGCTTGAAGGGGATACGATCATGGACTCAAACCCACTCGAACGCGAGCGTGGTATTACTATTTTGGCTAAAAATGCCGCTGTTAGCTATAACGGCGTCAAAATCAATATCGTGGATACGCCAGGCCACGCCGACTTCGGTGGTGAAGTGGAACGTATCATGAACTTGGTTGACGGCTGTCTTTTGCTCGTCGACGCCAAGGAAGGCCCGATGCCACAGACGCGCTTCGTGTTGAAGAAGGCTCTTCAGGCTGGTCACCGCATCATTCTTGTCATTAATAAGATCGACAAGCCAGATGCTCGTCCAGAATGGGTTTTGGACCAGACCTTCGATTTGTTCGTCACCCTCGGCGCCACAGACGCTCAGACCGATTTTCCAGTCGTCTATGCTTCCGCCAAGCAAGGTAAAGCCGGTCTCATCGCCGATCTCGAAGCAATGACCGACATCAAGCCATTGTTCGAAACCGTCGTGAACGAAATTCCAGCTCCAAGTGATGACCCAAATGGTCCCCTCCAGGTTTCGGTCGCCAATGTCAGCTACGATAACTATAAAGGAAAGACCGCTATCGGTCGTGTCGTTCGTGGAACCTTCAAAGCCGGCAATGTTGCTTGGATTAACCGCGATGGCAAAACAGCTCCAGCCAAGATCACCAGCGTGATGGTATTCGACGGCATGAAGAAGATTGATGTGAACGAAGCTCCAGCCGGTGAAATCGTCGCCTTCAGTGGTGTCGAAAACATCAATATCGGTGAAACCATCGCTGACATTGCCAATCCAGAAGCGTTGCCCGTCATGAAGATTGAAGAGCCAACCGTTAAAATGAGCTTTGGTGTGAATACCTCGCCATTCGCCGGTCAGGAAGGTCAGTACACGACAACGCGCAATATCAAGGAACGCTTGGATCGCGAATTACAAAATGACGTTGCGTTGAAGGTTGCGCCAGGTGTCACCTCCGAAAGCTTTACCGTTTCCGGTCGTGGTGAATTGCACTTGTCGATTTTGATCGAGAACATGCGTCGTGAAGGTTTCGAAATGCAAGTTTCTCGCCCGCAAGTTATTTTCAAGGAAGTTGATGGCCAGAAAATGGAACCATTTGAAGAAGTGACTTTGGAAGCTCCAGAAAACTGCTCCGGAACCATTATCGAAAAACTCTCCAAGCGCAAAGGTGAAATGAAAGACATGCGCGTTGAGAATGGTCAGGCAACGCTTGAATTCGTGATCCCAACACGTGGTCTCATCGGCTTCCGCAATGAATTCATGATGGACACGCGTGGACAGGGGATTATCAACGGACTTTTCTTAGGCTATCGCCCATTTGCGGGTGAGCTCGGCCAGACCAATCACGGTTCATTGATTTCATTCGAAACAGGTGAATCCAACAGCTATGGTCTCCAAGCTGCTCAAGAACGTGGTCAATTGTTCATCGGCGCCGGCGTCGCTTGTTATGAAGGTATGGTGATTGGCCAAAATGCCAAACCAGAAGACTTGGCCGTCAATGTCTGTAAAGAAAAGAAGCTTTCAAACATGCGTTCCAAAGGTGACGGTGTGGCTGTCGGTCTCGACACCCCTCGCATCATGACGCTTGAAGAAGCTCTCGAGTACATCAGTGACGACGAATTGGTGGAAGTGACCCCAAAGTCCATCCGCGTTCGTAAGCTCTATCTCAAGGAATTCGAGCGTAAGCGCAATTCCTAACAAGGTTTTAAGCCAAAAAACAGTCATTCAAACATAGGGTACCGCTCTAATCAGCGGTATTTTTGTATACCGATGCCTTGACAAAAGGCCTATTTTGTGTTATCTTAGTCTCAGCTGACAGAAAGCTGGGGGCGCACCTTGGCAACCAAGACAGGCAAAAAGACCGTAGACCCCCCGGGGTATCTACGGCAGGTGACCCCAAAGAAGTCTCATGAGACTTCTTTGATCCGGTTCCCGTTCCGATTCCTCATGGCCTTCATCTCCGACTCTCTCGGGATGATCTTCAGCTTCAGCGTCTGGTCCATCGTGGGCATCGTGAGGCTCTTGATAGGCCTCGGCCTCTTCATGGGAGCCGCGCTCGTGTTCTGGTACATCTTCGTGGTGTGCTGGACATGTGTCCGTGGTGGCTGCGTCGGCTGACCGCAGCGCTGGGGATAAAAACCTCAAAGGAGAGATTGATGACGTATCGAATCGCTGCACCACCAGTTGAAGAGGTTCCAAAGCCTCGGCGTCAGGTAGATCCGCTCAAACTGATCCAACTGATCGCCATTACCGGATATGTTCTGATGCTTGTCTTCCTGGTCATTCTCGCGCAGGATGATCGATTCTACTGGGGCATACTGTTCTTCGCTGTGGCGGATAGCCCATTCTTGTTGCTTCTCTTCCTCGATTGAGGCATCGCTCGCCGGCCCCAGTCACTCGACTCGGGCCGGTGCTTTTTTATAAAACAAAAAGACCCTCGTACGATGTGTAGGAGGGTCAAGGTTTCTGAGGGGGTCTGGTGGTGATGCGGTTGGAGCGAGATAGCGCCTCAACTTGCTGAGCTCCCCAGGAGAGATCCATCGACAGGGGAGTGAGGATGATGAAACGGAAGCCTCCAACATTGGTTGTTAGGATTGGGAATTCGTAAACGGGAAAGTCTCCGTGACGACAACGAAGGGTGGCTGTGTCCCCGTGGCGATGAGCGGGAAGTGGCTCAAGTGTCCAATATACTGCTCAAGGCTCATGCGGCCAGGTTCATAGATCCGAGTGAAATCTGCGCCCAGACGCAATAGGAGGGAAAACGCGTGCTGTTGATCATCCTTGGATGCCCAGCGGGGAGGATGGGTAAAAAGGACAGGACGAATGCTCTGGATGAGACCTGAGGTAGGCTCCATGTGATCTCCTTGCCACCTGTTCTTACGCCCGTCTAGAGAGGTCGTCAAACCCTTCAGACGCAGCTTGACAGTCGCGCCTTCGCGAACCCTTTCGACCATGCTACATTCTGGCAGCAACATTTGATGATATGCGACGCGAAATTGTCCTAGATATTGAGACCAAAAACACCTTTCAGGATGTCGGAGCTTATAATCCAGCTTTATTAGAGATTTCGCTCATCGGCTGCTATTTTTACGAAACCGATACCTATGAGTCTTTTCTTGAAGAAGATCTGCCAAAACTTTGGCCACGCCTCGAACGTTCCGATCGCGTGATTGGCTACAATTTGTTCGGTTTTGATTATCCTTGCATGCAAACCTATTATGCAGGTGATCTCAAAAAGATCCCAACCGTCGATATCATGCTCGAAATCGAAAAGCGTATCGGGCGTCGCGTGAAATTGGACGATGTGGCTCATGCTACGCTCGGAGTCGGAAAATCTGGTAGTGGATTGATGGCGGTCGAGTATTGGAAAAAGGGGGAGATCGATAAATTGCGCGAGTACTGTCTGCAGGATGTGCGCGTTACCAAAGATGTCTACGAAAAAGCGTTAAATGAGCATAGAATTTACTACTTTGATCGCATGGGGCAAAAAAAAGAAGTCGCAATGCCCATGTTACCGCCCGATGAGAGCACATCGATGCCAATGAACCTGTCTCTGGGCCTGTAAAATCAAGGCCTCCAGAGGATATCCCCAGTTGGGATATCGACCACTACATCTTGTGCTATAATCGCTCTTGCGACCACAAGATATAGTGGTCGGTCGACCAAGTCCGTTTCTTCTCCCCAGCACGCACTCCTCTGACGATTTGTCGGAGGGCATGGAGGAATTCACGGACAGATGGACCGGTCTTTGTTATTCTCATTTCTCGTTTTTTCTATGGATACCCTCGACAAGCCAAAAGTTGCGACAGATACCTACGTAGCACGTCGTCGCCGTCTTCCAGACGAGCGTCGTTCGATTACGCATAAGTTTGAAATTGGCCCACATCAGGGCTATATCACCGTTGGTTTGTACGATGACGGAAATCCTGGCGAAATTTTTCTAAAGATGAGCAAAGAGGGAAGTGTGATGAGTGGTCTCGTGGACGCATTCGCTACCTCTATCTCCATTGGCCTCCAATACGGCGTTCCGCTCAAAGTTTTGATTAATAAGTTCGCGCACACCCGTTTTGAACCATCCGGCCCAACCCAAAATCCAAACTTGCCCGAAGCGAAGTCAATCGTGGATTATGTTTTTCGTTGGTTAGCCATTAAATTCCTGTCGCCAGAAGAGCGCCAGGCGATCGCCAAAGAAGATCCAACCATGTCGGTCGAATTTAGCGATTCAAGCTCCAGTCTCAGCAAGCTTCTATGAGCCAAATCCTTGGCGCATGTCCTTTGTTAACCCATCGGACCTTCTATCGGCCCTTCGAGTATCCGCAGTATTTCGAATACTTCCAAAAACAGAATCAGGCACACTGGATGCCAACCGAAGTCCCGATGGAATCCGACATTTCTGATTATCGCTTCAAACTGACACCATCAGAAGCCAACCTCATCATGGGGATTCTGCGCTTCTTTACGCAAGGGGATTTAGAGGTGAATAACAATTACAATACCAAATTGATTCCAGCTTTCCCAAAGCCAGAAATCAAACTGATGTTGACCGCCTTCGCCGCCATGGAAGGGATCCATGTCTGGGCCTATTCCTTCTTGAACGATTCCCTCGGTCTTCCAGAAACCGAATATTCCGCCTTCTTGGAATATGAGTCGATGCGCAATAAGTACAACTATGTCCGATCCTTCGATGCGCGAACCGTCGAAGAGCTCGCTATCAATCTCGCCGTCTTCGGTGGATTCATGGAAGGTGTCAGTCTCTTTTCCAGTTTTGCTATCTTGATGAATTTCCCACGTCTCGGAAAGATGAAAGGCGTCGGACAAATCATTACCTGGTCCATCCGTGACGAAACGCTTCATTCCAAAGGTGTCTGCCAACTCTTCCGAGACTTGATCGGTGAGAACCGTCACATCTGGACTCAGCAGTTGCGTGACACCCTCTATAAAGCCTGTGACGACATGATCAAGCTCGAAGACGCATTCATCGACACCTGCTTCTCCATGGGCGATGTCCCGGGCCTCACCGCGGCTCAAGTCAAAGATTATATCCGCTACACGGCTGACCGGAAGCTTCAGGACTTGATGCTCGATCCAATCTACAAAGTCCAGAACCCGCTGCAATGGCTCGATGTCATGGTTAATGCCAAGGAACACGCCAACTTCTTCGAAAGCCGCGCAACAGAATACGCCAAAGGAGCCGTCACCGAAGACTGGTCCACCTAAAACCTAACACCTCTCAAAAACCAAAATCATATGACTACCTATGCCAGCGTCATTGACGCCCTTTCAAACAACGATCTCAATGCTGCCCGAGATTTACTGCTCGTTGAGATCAATGAAAAAACCGCCGGAAAAAATAGCTGGGATTGTCCGCATTATATCCAGAGCAATAAGGCCATTCAGCAAGCAATCAAGGTAAACCCAGATGCCGAAAAATCCATGACCTATTTCGGTTTGGAAAATTTACGCGACCGATATTTTTTGCGCGATGAAGAGGGGAATATGGTTGAAAATGTCACCACCTTCCACTCACGCGTCGCCGCCGGCATGGCTCGTGGCGATCAAGAGCTCGCGCAAAAGTTATACGACGCTATGTCGAAATTCTGGTTTTTGCCAGGCACTCCGGTCCTCATGAATATCGGAACCAATAAGGGTTTACCAATTTCCTGTTTCTTAAACACCGTCCCCGACACCTTGGAAGGAATCTTTGATATTTTCCGCGAAAATGCCTTCCTATCCAAATACGGAGGAGGTATCGGCACCGACTGGTCCCAATTGCGCGGACAAAATGCGCCATTAAAAGCCAGCGGTCTTCGTTCTTCCGGTGTTATTCCATTCTTGAAGATCATGGACTCCGAAACGATTGCCATCTCCCGCAACTCAACCCGTCGTGGAGCCGCGGCCGTCTATCTTCGCATTGACCATCCAGATATTGAGGACTTCATGGAAATCCGCAAACCAACAGGTGGTGACATGGATCGCAAATGTTTGAATATCAATAATGGCATCGTGGTCACAGACAAATTCATGGAGGCCGTGGAAGCGAATGCGAAGTATGATCTCGTCGATCCGCATTACAACACCGTCACCAAGCAATTGGACGCCAGAGAAATGTGGCGCAAGATCTTGAAGATGCGCGCCGAAACAGGGGAGCCATACGTGATCTTTATCGACACCGTAAACAAAGCGCTTCCAGAAAGTCATCAAAAGTTAGGCCTCAAGGTTCGTCAGAGCAATCTCTGCACCGAAATCGTGCTTCCAACCGACGAAACCAGAACAGCCGTCTGCTGCTTAGGAAATCTCAACCTCGAAAAATACGAAGAGTGGAAGGGAGAAGTCGCCGGACTCACCTATATCTGCATCAAAGCTCTCGATAATAATCTCGATAGCTTCTGCGAACTTGCTGATCCGGTTGAATATAAGAAGGCAATCAATTCCGTCTTGCACGAACGCTCCATCGGTTTGGGAGTCATGGGCTATCACGGCTACCTCATGTCCAAAATGGTTCCGCTCGAAAGTCTCCAAGCTCGTTTGATCAATAAGGAGATTTTCAAGAACCTTCACGAAAACATGAAAGCAGCTTCCGAGAAGCTCGGTCAGGAGCGTGGGCTTCCACTCGATGGAGGCGATCGTCGCAATACGTATTTCTCCTCGATTCAGCCAACAGCTTCCACAGCCTTTATTTGTCAGGAAGCAACGCCTTGTATCGAACCAATCACAGGGAATGCTTATTTGCAAAAGACTTTGTCCGGAAGCTTCCTCGTGAAGAACAAATACTTGGTGAATTTGCTTGAAAGCAAGGGTTTGAACAATACCGAAACTTGGAAGGACGTGATCGCAAGCAAGGGGAGTGTAGCTCTCCTGGATTGCCTGACAGACGAAGAAAAAGCCGTTTTCCGCACCGGATACGAAATGAATATGCGCGAAATTATCCAACAGGCCGCAGATCGTCAGCTCTACATTACGCAATCCCAGTCTTTGAACTTATTCTTTCCAACGCCAATCAGCGGAAAATACCTGGAAGAAACCCATACGCTCGCTTGGAAGCTCGGTGTGAAATCGCTCTACTATCTCCGTTCAGCCGCGCCCATTGAAGCGGACCGGATTGATATGAAGGTTCAGAAGAGAGATCTTGCGAATGAAGAATGTGCCGTGTGTCAGTAAGAGGGGAGTAAGAGACAAAAGGAATGGCTAATCAAAACAGCGTAGAGCAATTTAAAAGCCTCTACGCTGTTTTGTATTCCAGAACCCAATAGAAGGTCTCCAATCCGTCTGGCGAACCTTGCGCCAAAGGAGGTGTTCCTTAACGCAGGGGAGGGGGACACCGTTTTACGACGCAAGGTTCGAAAATTTTTTTTGTAAAAAACACCCCTTCAGTGAATGAAAGGGGATTTAATGGAAAAGGGTTATTTCACCCCCAAGCTCCACATAAACTCAAACAATTGTTTGAGTGAAAATGCAAAGTCTGATGAATGAATAATAAATGCCGCTCCTTCCTTGCTCGTCGAAATGATTCCCACATTGCTTCCATAGATATACACCGATGCCTTTAAATCGACATAGGACGGAAGATAACGAATTTGGCGATTGTATTCCTTCTCCTTCGAAAATTCCGGATCTGAGACGTTTTTATTCTGCATTCGGAGCGAACGCGAAGCCACGCCTTTTTTCACGCGTCGATCAATCCATTTTTTGATATAGGTCTTATCCAAAGTCTGAGCCGTCAATTGCGGGGGAGAGAAGTAGACATATTCATCTTTCGTGGTCGCCAAAATATCTTCAAACACTTCACGCGCCGCATGAGGTCCTTGGAAGCTCTGCACGAATGGCGCATTAGATTCTCCACCGTAGACGGACAGAAAGTCGGGAAGCAGATCCTTCAGTTGATCCCGCAATCCATCAAAACGCTTCTGCAATTCCTTCGGATGCAAAGCGACAAACACTTTCCGTTTTCCATGATGCACCGTCCGCACATAGCCGCGCTCCTCAAGGACGCGCAGATTGTCATACACCGCCGTCCGACCAATCTTCACCGCCTCAGCAAGTTCCACCGCCGTCGTCTCGCCTTTAGCTAAACAAGCCAAATACAACTCAGCACGTTGTTCGTCGAGTCCAGTCGAGATGAGCCAGGAGAGGAGATTGGAGTTCATAGGGATTTGATGGGGGAGTAGATCACTCTCTGTCTTCCTGAGCGAAGCAGCAGCGCAGTCGAAGGATCTCATCGGCCGGTCGACAGCCGATCCGGGACCGCCCCTCCCTCGTTCCCTCCCACTGGGAGGGATGAAAGCCATTTATGGTCGGTATAACAGAATGGCTTGCACCCCTCCCAGCGGGAGGGGCAGGGGGAGGGGCGGGCGATTCGGCTTCGCTCAGGAAAGAAAGGAGATTCGTAAAAAATTGACAATAACTCAGGTATTTATAAGGCTGTATATAGCAATTTTATAGAATATTGTCAATAGCAAGTCAATAAAACTTCTCAAACAACAAGGTTTAGCTTAATCTGTTTTTAACGCCTGGGATTGTCCTTGCGTCGAACCTTTAAGGAAAAGACCATGAAAAGCATTCATTGCAAATCGTGCCAGAGTCCGAAGCTGGATTGGCCCTGCCAAATGGGGATTCTTGCCGCGATGGAAGAGGAGGTTTCGCTGCTCAAGCCAAAGTTTCATAAAAAGACGCATGGCAAGAATGTGTTTCCTCGGGTGTTCAAAACCGGCGTCGGGAAAACCAATGGAGCCATTAAAGCTTCGTGGGCAATCCATGAAGGTGGAAGCGATCAAATCTTTTCCGTCGGAACCTGCGCCGGGATTCATCCGGATATTCAGCCGGGCGAAATCATCCTGGTGACGGATGCGATGTTTCACGACTTCGACGTCACAGCTCTGGGCTTCAAGCGCGGTCAAATCCCATTCGAGACCGCGTCGAGCTGGAAGGTCGATCGCGCTCTGCTCGATCTTGCGAAAGCCGCAGCCGAAAAGCTCAAGCTCAAAACGCATGTCGGACGGATACTGTCCGGTGATCGTTTTGTCGCAGATGAAGCCGAAGCTAAGAGCCTCAGTCAACAGTTCGGCGGCATCGCGCTCGACATGGAAACTGCTGCCATCGCCCATGCCTGCGCCGTAAACGCCATCCCATGGCTCGGCATCCGCGTGGTGACTGACAAGGCCGGCGACAGAGCCTCTGTCGACTTTTCCGCCAACCTGAATCGAGTCATGCCGCAGATCGTTACCCTGCTTGTTGAAATGTTCCGTGACCTACAAGTCACGAATGACTTCCACAAGAAGCCTGCAGAGAAAGGAACCGATCATGCACATCGAATGTTACAAACAGGACGATCGAATCGGCGTCAGGTACCGAGAGGATGATTCCAATTTCATCGATCTCGGATATGTCCCAGAAAAGATCCAGCAGAGAGGCAAGTTCACCATTAACCTGTACGCGCAGAGAGTTTGTCGTCACCATCTCGAAAAGAGTCATTCGAAAGCACCCATCACGCTGAGAAGCGGGTGATCGCCTGTCTTTCGTTAAAACTTTCGGACAAGTCCGTCGATTTGTCCACTTTTGTCCGGCTGTGAGGCTTATCTCACATTCGGTATGAGTTATGTTCTTTGGAAAACGCAGGAGATTGTCTCTTGCGACTATATAAGGAGCTCGTCATGAAAAAGTCTACGCGTAATGAATTTAACGATGATATCGAGGACGACATCTGGGAAAATGGCAGATTCAATGTCTACGACTGCTCGTCGGGAGAGATCGAGTACCACGAGCGTCGAGGAAAGATCTACTGGGCATATGCTGAAGAGACACCTGATAGCAGCTTGTCGTTTTATGGGCAGATTCCTGAAAGCGTGCAGACAAGAGGGTCGTCTGCTATTCGAAAATATACAGAAAAAAAGCTTGCCCAAGAAAAGGCGGAGCAAGATGTTAAGACGGCTATTCTTACACGTTTTTGTGAGACTCCCTATGCTATCGAAACTTCACATGAAGGCATAAAGCTTAAGGGATGCATCGTTTATACCGATGGTTCCGAACTAAGGGTAAAGCTTGAATCGCCCATGGTTGGTTCAGAAAGCGTTTACTTTAGCACGGCTGCTCACAGGGGAGGGCTTCATATCCTAGATGGGGAAGCTGACTCACCGATGTTTACGGCAGACGCTATCCAATCAGCGAAGGATCTATTGATAGCGATCTTTAAGAAGCAGAAGCATCTGCTTAAAAATAAAAAAGTAATTTCAGTAGTGAATGCTTTGAGCAAAGGAAAGGCAAAGCAACGCTAAGATTTTTTGGTCAGCTCTACTTGAGCTGACCACCTTTCGTCGGGTCATGAGACCGTTTTCATGTTCCGACGCTGAGGTTCCCGTTCTTTCAAAAGGAGAAAAAGACATGATCCGCGAATTGACCGAGTCTGACTTCACAAAAACCAAGGATCTTTACGATCTACGGCAAGCAGATTTTCCCATGCGGAAGAATTTCCGAATGCTCCAAGTCCATGCCTGCGTGGTCTGCCGAGCCCAGAGTAATCTCGCATACTGGAAGCCAGGCACTCGGTGGTCGCCCGCTGAAGCGAGCTTTTCGTGCAAAAACAAGGATAAGGACTGGCATGCACTTATCGAGGATAAATTGGAACTTCTCCAGCATCCTCATCCAGCGTCTTACCTAGAAATGTTGAAGCAAGAGATCGAGACCATACGAAAGCAGCAGTGTAAAGAAGATGATCTTGAAGGAGAGTTCGATACTTCTCAAACTGCAGACTATCGGGGCGGATATCTCATCGTAAACGGTGTATACGCTGTCAGGCCCGGGTTTAAATCTGAGCTCTAAAAAGAGTTCTTACAAGAGGAAAAAGCCATGCGTATCGAGTACTACCAAAAAGAGGGTCGGATTGGTATCCGTTATTCGCTCGTATCGATGGTTCTCTCAAATGAGCTCTCGATGGATCTGCTGCATGAGATCGAGAAGCTTTTTGCCCTAGAACCCGAACAGGAGTTGCGTGATATCGGATTCGTTCCAGAGGAAATTCAAGCTCAGGGGAAGCAGACGATTTTGGCTTTTGGTCGGGATCTTTGCGTAAAGGACTTCTCAGATCTTCGAAATAGAGCGAAGCGAAAAGTCCAAAAATCCTCGAATCGAGTTGCGATGGTTGATCTAGAGATACAGATCGTTCATTCGACGGGAGTGGCCCTGATGGGTCGGGTAAGGAAACATCCGGACAAAGGAATTCTCGTGACGCTGGAGATCCCATTCAAGCTCCAGGAGGGTGAACAGATCCACTACCCAACGTCGTTCGCGGAGGCTATGTCAGGTGAACGAATCTTCAACGAAGATGGTTCTTTGTCAAATGGGGCAAAGAAACATTCTAGGCAGGCGATCATTAAGCTTTATGAGGACGAAATCCTTCGTCAAAGATACGGAGGAGTTCTCAAGCTTATGGAGGAGCTGAATGAAGCGGGGAGGGGATAGGGCTCTGCGAGGAGGTTGGTCTAGAGACGCTGGGACAACTCCTCGGATGACTTAACGCAAAACCTAAAAGTAAGATGATCTCCACGAGCCTATCGATGGAGGTCTTTTTTGTAATGGTATGTAAACAAAAAGGGGAGCAGCAGATACCTGGGAGTAGAGGACAGCGTTTTACGACGCTTACCCGTTTTTATTTTTCACCCGAATCTCATCGAGTTCCGAAGATTCTCGTCAGCTCAACGGATTGTCATGAGCTCATTTTTCAGATAGTATTCCCAAATTCTTCCATGTTCCATCTGCCCGCAATCATCACCCCATTCCATATTCTTTTTCTAGTCTCTGCTTTGGCGTTTTCTTTTTTCTGGATCTGGGCGATCGGGCATTCATCAAGCACGCCAAAATCGACGACAGGGCAGCGCATCTTTTGGTCAGGTTCAATGATCGTCAATCCAATTACCACCGTCTGGTATTGGTATATCTGGAAACGCTGGGCATTCTGGCTACTGTTCACACCGCTTTTAATCCTATTCGCAACCGGCCCATTTATTATCAAAAGCGTCCTCAAAAGAGGGGATACCGAATCGATCGTAAAACTCGTCACCGCCCCAGGTTCCTGGGTTCTCTTCCTGGCCCTGTCCTGTTTTATTGTCTTCCCTTTGATTCTAAGACTGATTGCCCTTGTCCATCTCGGAAAAAACCAAGACATGTCCGCCATGGACCGGAACGATTGGATCGTCGCTTTAGGATTGCCGATCTTCGGTTTCGGAGCGGGGATTGCGTATTGCGCAAAACATCGCCGAAATTGGGCGATTGCGAGTTTAGCGTGGTGGGTGATTGCGACCTTGGGGAGCTATGAAGCCGTCCATTTTACACGAGCGGCTTTAGCACAGACTCATCAAACTTCCTCTTCTTCGATTGCTGCCTCTTCCGTATCTTCGTTTAAATAAGCTTTCTCCATTTCTTCCAATTCAGCGAGGCCGTCTTTGATTTTTTCCTCATCTTCTTCCGCAGCTTTTACGATCGCATCCGCTTCATCGTCTTTCAGAAGAACGGCTGGTCCTTCGACGATGGCTTCATCTTCGTCCGCGTCGCCTCCGAGAAGATGCATACCGGCTTCTTCAAGCTCTTCGTCTTGATTCAAAACTTCCATTGGGTCCAATTCTTCGTCAGGGGAGAAAGCGAGTGACATAAAAAGATAAAATAATGATAGGTTTTAAACGATAGCAAATGGTTTTTATAGAGGGAAGGGGACTGTTTGTCTGAAGCCTGCTCGCATGGCAGGATATGCGCACACTTATGAGCGACGTTCTCCCCCTCATTGCGATTTTTACCTCGATCATTGCTTGCGTTGGAATCGTATATATTATCGTACGTTTATCCAGACCACAGCTCCCAATCGTCAATCCGGCTGAGGCACAGCAAGCCATGCAATCGATGAGCCTTTTGCAGAATCAAATTGGCCAGCTTCAAAAAGAAATGGGGGATCGAATGGGCGAGACGCATAATGCTGTCCGCCAACAATTTGCCGCATCGACCGGAATTGTCCGCGATATGACAGAGCGTATGACGAAAGTCGAAGAAATTTCGCGTCAGGTCCTTCAAGAAACAGGGGAACTCCAAAAACTTCAAGATATTTTGAAAAATCCAAAACAACGCGGCGTCCTTGGCGAATTTTTTCTGGAAAGTCTTTTGAACAATGTTTTGCCACCCGGGGGATTTCAAATGCAGTATAAATTTCCAAATGGTGAAATTGTCGACGCAGCCGTTTTTGTCCGCGAGAAAATTGTTCCGATTGACTCCAAATTTAGCTTGGAAAATTACAATCGCTTGGTCAGTGAAGATAATCAAGCAGAGCGCGATCGTCTCGAAACCTTGTTTGTGAACGATTTAAAGCTCCGCATTAAAGAAACCGCCAAGTATATCCGCCCAGAGGAGGGGACGATGGACTTCGCCTTCATGTTTATTCCGCACGAAGCCATCTATTATGATTTGCTCATCAATAAGATTGGTGGCTTAAAAGGGGAGACTGAAAACTTGATTCAAAGGGCCGCTTCGACATATCATGTCATTATCGTCTCACCGACCTCATTTTTGGCCTATTTACAGACCGTCCTTCAAGGCCTGCGCGCACTACAGATCGAAGAACAGGCTAAAGAGATCAAACAGCGTCTCGCAGAGATGGGAAAGCATCTCGGGGCATATGAGGGCTATTTTACGGGTGTAGGCAAGCATCTCGGTACCGTCGTCAATCAATATAATCTCGCCGCCAAAGAATTTGGGAAAATCGACAAGGATGTGATGAAAATTACCGGCGTCAGCAATGGCTTCGTCGCTGAAGCGATTGAACGTCCAGCTATAAGCGAATGATCAAAAGAATTTTCGGTTGGCTTTTCGGCCTCCTCAGTCTAAGTGGACTCATTGTCGCCTGCATGTGCGCAGACGTTCAATTGAGATATCTAGGAAATCTTCGAACAGTTACTGACCAAGATGCGCGAGCCACGACAGCCATCGTTCTTGGAGCCAGCGTCAATCAAGACGGATCCCCGTCCGATGCATTAAGAGATCGATTAGTAACTGGAGCAAAGTTGTATAAGAATGGCCATGTTCGAAATATTCTCGTTACCGGAGATGATGGTGGATATCATGCCGCCGAAGTCGAAACCATGAAGACATTCATGCTCCAGCAAGGTATCCCAGATGCAGATATCATGGTTGATCCACACGGGTATCGAACCTATGAAAGCTGTAAACGCGCCTCAAATGTGTATCAAGTGAAGGATGCCGTCGTGGTCACACAAAGATTCCATATCGCGCGGGCCGTCTATCTATGCGAGGCATTTGGGATTCGAACAACGGGCGTAACCTCCGATTTGAATACCTACAAGAAAATTGTCTACTTTTGGTCACGTGATCTCGCAGCCAGTGTGAAAGCCTGGGTTGATATTCATGTGATCACCCCTGAAGTTCCCACAAAGGAAAAGGCATAACAAAAAACCGACCCTAGTTGTGGGTCGGCATGGAGAGGGCCTAAGGCAGATTTTGCGTCGGGAACGACGCTGAGAATGCCCGTAGGCAGGCTTGAAGAGACCGGAGCTGGTGATGACGCGGGCTGAAGTTCAAGGTAGTTTAGAGCTTCCCTGAGCTCGTTGGCTGCGATCGATTGGGGCCTTCCGATAGCTGCCCGATTCGCGATCAGGTTGACCTGAGTGGGCACATTTGCCCGGAATGTTCGATCCAAATTCTTGATCAGCATCTGAAAGCAACGCGCGGCTTCAAGACACTCTTTGTGAGCCTCGCTCGTAGCTCCATCTGAGAACGGATCAGCGGCGAACAAAAGAACTTTCGCCTTCAGATCTTTCCATGTGGCCTGAAGAGTGGAATCTCTCATACCCTGCAGTGAGGTTTCGAGATCGCGGAGCTTCTTCCTGAGAGCAACTTCTTTCAATGACATGTGTCGACGATCCTGGGAAAAGGGTGGGTACTGCGCGGGCATGAAACAAGAAAAAACAAATTTTGTCAAAGAACCTTCTTACAAAACATCCTACTCTGCCCGACTCTCCTCGAGGACCTGAGTAGCGTCGCTCGTTGGCCGGAGCTGTGTACTGAGCTAGAGCCTTGTCAGCAGAGGCTATGCCGGGACCATTTCCTCTTATTTTTAAAAAAATGAAGTAAAAAAGGCTCAACAAAGCCAAAATATAGGATACAAGCCTCTATAAGCCCCTAGGACGTTTTTAGGGCTATATTAGTACCTTTAAAATAAACCCTTTCTGGAGGTCTAAGCCTAGAAGGGCTCAGAAGGGTGTCTCAGACCCTAAAAGGAGGGGATTGAGAGAGGAGGAGTAGACCCATGTGTTCATCGTGTACGGAAATTTCAAAGTAAAGAAAAAAATCTAAAAAAAAGATCACACGGACGTATAGCCGGAGAGAGGAAGGAATTTAAAACAAATAATTTGGCAGCGGATAAGGAGCGTAGGTGAGCAGACCTAAACCTTATCGGTTCGGACAAGAATATGCGTCGCACAATATACCTTATAAGACACTATAGCCTTATTTTTGGCTTAACTTAGCCATTTATTGATGATGGTTATTAAAACCGCTCAACTAAGCCTTCTTATGTTAAGGCTCATTTAAAGAAGATCTTTCCTGGAACCCGCACATCTATATACTCTCTGATCTGAACTTCCTTTTTCTTACTATCTAGAAACTTCCGATACATCTCTATCTGAGCCTCTAATACAGGCCCACGCTCCATAACGATCATGATATTGCCATCTGTACGAACCCTCATCGTCGTCCCAGCTAAATCAGGGATATCTAAGTACCTGTATTTTACCTGAGCCTCTATAAGCCTCTGGGACGATTCAAGCCATCCTCGTATACCTTCACCATCAGCTGCTTGATAACCAGCCGTCGCAGGCTCTGGCAAATCATGAACTAAAACCGGCAATTGATTCAAAGTCGTTAAAGCTTTATCGCTTACACGCTGCTGAGCAGAATCCAAAACTTCATTCAAGGCATCAGATGTAACAATGCCTTGCGTATCAACGAGCAAGAATTGGCCTTTGCTAACCAACACGACACTTCTCTGACGCTCTTTAATGATGAGTCGTAAAACGTTTGGAAAGATCTTTTCTACGGCAACACTTTCTGCGAACAATTCGTCCTTCAAAGCAGCAGCTATATAGGATGGGTCGGTAAAAAAAAGATTCTGTTTGTCCCAGGGCTTCCACGGCCCGCGATCAATGACTGCATAGGTCGAGGATGTAACCTCAGCTGCTTGAAGGTCCTTTATCCCCTCAATCCGAATCTCAGCTACATGAAAGTACCCTGAAACAAAAACGAACCACAGACTGGCCGTTAATAAAAAACCCCCACACAAAGAACCGACGATAAGCCGTGAAGCTCGCCGTCTTCCCTGACGCTCATTCGCATAAACCCCGCTCCGACCATCACGAGCTTCGAACATACAGTCTAGGCAACCACGTCTCTACGCAACTGCGGATTAATGCGAGTCACGACCTCGTAGTTGATCGTTCCTATTTTACCAGCTATTTCCTCTGCTGTGACCTCGTCCTTTCCTTGGGCTCCTAAAAGGACCACTTCATCCTCAGGTCGAATCGAAGGAATGTCAGTCACATCGACCATACACATGTTCATACAGATGCGTCCTAAAACCTTGCAGCGTCGACCTCGAATCAAAACCTGAGCAATGCTAGATAGACCCCGATCAAACCCATCCCAATACCCGACCGGTATGACGGCAACCTTCGAATCCCTCTGGACCCGCTCTGTCAGTCCATAACTAATCGGCGTCCCCTTCTGAACGGACTTGATCTGAGCGACCATCGTTTTCCAGGTCAAAACAGGGTAAAGAACAACAACTTGATTCATTCTTTTTGCTACCGCCTGCGTCTCTTTAGACGGCCACAATCCGTAGGAAGAAATTCCTACCCGGGCCAGATTAAAATATGTCTGAGGGAAGAGGATCGCTGCTGCGCTACAAGCCGTGTGACGGACCGTCGGTTCGACGCCAATTTTTGCGAGCTGACCCAAGGCATCTTTGAAGCGCTTCAACTGAAGTTCGGCATAACTCGAATCCGTCGTGTCTTCAATATTCGCAAAATGCGTAAATGCACCTTCAATAAAAACTCCAGAAATACGCTGCAGAGATTTTGCCAAATCTAATAAATCTTTTCCACTTAAACCCTGACGTGTAATCCCCGTCTCAATCTCTACATGAACCCTTAGGGGCTTACGTGTACTAAGGACAAGCTTTGAGATCGCAAACACGGATTCACGATTGTAGACGGTAATGGAAATCTCATTCTTGGCGGCATCGATCAAACGAGCATGAGGCGTATATCCTAAAACTAAAATCGGCTGTGTAATTTTCGCACGACGCAATTCAAGTGCCTCATCAATATTGTCGACCCCAAACCAATCTGTCCCAGCTCGAGCTGCCGCCTGAGCAAAAGGGACAAGACCATGACCATAGGCATTCGACTTCACGACCGTCATTTGAGCCACCTCTTTCCCAAGCTGTTTTCGAAATCCTAAAACATTTTTTTTGATTGCGCGTTCAGAAATTTCAACCCAAGTTTTATTTGATATTGGTTTTTTCATGATCGTATTTTTTAAGGCTCAACCAGCAATGTCTACCCAATGTGATCAAAGCCACAAAATGGAACTAAGGCAGCTGGGATACGAATCGTTCCATCCGGCTGCTGATGGTTCTCCAATAAAGCGATCAAAGCGCGAGCGATCGAAATCGCCGTTCCATTCAAGGTGTGGGCAATAACCGTCGACCCATCCACCTGCTTACACTTCACATTCAAACGACGGGCTTGATAGTCCGTACAGTTGGAAGCTGAAGTAACTTCTCCCCAACCGCCCTTCCCCTCCTCCCGACCCCACATCCAAGCTTCAAGATCATACTTACGATAGGCAGGCCCACCCAAATCTCCAGAACAAATATTCACGACACGAAATGGAATTTCCAAAGCCTTAAAGATATTCTCTTCATGACGCAAAATCTCTAGGTGCATCGCCTCCGACTGTTCTGGAGCACAAAAGACAAACATCTCGACTTTCGAGAATTGGTGAACGCGATAAAGCCCATAGGACTCCCGGCCATAGGATCCCGCTTCGGTTCGATAACAATGGGACACCCCAACATACTTCAAAGGCAATTCAGCCAAAGGCAAAACTTCATCCTTGTGATAACCACCAAGCGTAATCTCAGCCGTTCCAATCAAAGATAAATCCGAATTTTCAATCGAATAGATCTGCGTCTCCGGACCACGAGGGCTATAACCTGTCCCAACAATAATTTCGTCCTTCGCCATGTCTGGCGTCGACATCGCGATAAAACCTTCCTTTACCAAATAATCCTGAGCAAAACGAATTAAAGCTTGCTCTAAAATAGCCAATTCACGTTTTAAAAAATAAAACTTTGGCCCAGACACCTTGGTTGCACGTTCAAAGTCCACCAAGTCATGCTGCGCACAAAGAGCCACATGGTCCTTAGGCGCATCCAAACGACGAACTTCTCCCACAACACGTATTTCAGCATTGTCTTCGTCTGTGGCCCCAATAGGAGCATCAGGATGGGTAAGATTCGGGATCGACATCAAAATCGCCTTCCACTCCCCTTCCAATGGCAATAAACGCTCTTCTTGAGCGGCAACTTCATCCTTTAATGCTTTCCCACGTTCAATCAAAGGCCCACGCTCATCCGCCTTCGCCGATTTCATCTGATCGGCAATCGTATTCCGCTCAGCCCGAAGAGCTTCGATACTCTGAAGCAAAGCTAAACGCTCCGCATCAAGCTTTGCCCAAGCCTTAAGGTCGATCTCGACCCGACGCTGACGCGAATTAAGCTCAACTTCCTCCAAATGTTCACGAACGAATTTCGGGTCTAGCATAAATGTTTAGAGAGGCAAGCCTTGTTCATCGTACTCCGCTTCGGACATCGGTTCTTCTTCACGCATCCCTCTCAACAAAGACGAAGTCCGAATATCTGGCTCATATGGCAAAAGGCGGACAACCGTTGCGGCAATTCCACGACGAGCCAATTCTGCTTCCAAACGCTCCGTAAAAGCTTCTTGGTCATGACCAAGACAAAGAATATCAGGACGGATCTCGTCGATAATCTTATACTTGTCTTCAACATAGCCAAGCTTCGCATCATCCACATTCGGATGGCTTAAAACCAGCTGTAAGCGATCCTGCTCATTATTCATGGGCAAGTTTCCCTTCAAATCAACAACCGTCTCATCGCGAGATACGACAACAAAAAGCTCATCGCCATAATCCTTTGCCTGACGAAAATAATCGTCATGCCCCGCATGGATGGTATCAAACGTTCCAAAACACATGGCTATTTTTTTCATACGGTTTCGTTGGTTTGATTCTCAGGTCTTAAGGTTGGGAATAAGATCACTTCTTTCAGATTTGGCGCACCGCTGATAAAGGCAGCGAGACGATCGATTCCGATGCCCATTCCACAAGCTGGAGGCATCGCATGTTCAAGCGCGCGGAGAAAGCCTTCATCCAAGAACTGGGCCTCTTGGCTCCCCTGCTCCCGAAGCTCTTGCTGTTGAAGAAAACGACGACGCTGTTCAATCGGATCATGGAGCTCGTGATAGTACACATTCGCAATCTCCGCTCCCATGACGACCAATTGAACGGTAGCGCTCTTGGTCGCATCATCCGGATTTGAATTGGCCAATGGTTTGAGCTCAACTGGATAGTCAAAGACCCAAGTTGGCTGAACAAAGGTTGGTCTAGCCGTCTTTTTATACAATTGATCGTAATATTCGCCAAGTCCCACGCATCCACCGAAATCAATATCCAATCCCTTTGCTCCCACAGCAGCCATCAATGACTGAGGATCTCGATATGCATCAATGTCGATGCCACAAACATCCAAAATAGCCTGCTTAAATGTCGTCCTTGGCCAAGAAGGTGAAAAATCAATCTCAATCCCCTCATGTTGAATCTTAAGATTCTGAACAGCCTCACGGATCGAATAGACCATCAACTCTTCCAAGAAATTCACAAACACCTCCTTATCCGCATAGGCCCAGTACAATTCAATCATCGTAAATTCTGGATTGTGCGCATAGTCGATCCCTTCATTCCGGAAACAGCGACCAATCTCATAAATCTTCTCAAAACCTCCAACCAATAGACGCTTCAAATAAAGCTCAGGAGCAATCCGCAAATACAAATCAATATCCAAGGCATGGTGATGCGTCACAAAAGGACGAGCATTCGCTCCCCCAGGAATACTCTGAAGCATCGGTGTCTCAACTTCCAAAAAGCTCCGTGCGTCCAAAAAGGCACGCATAGCTGAAACTAATTTTGAACGGGCGATAAAACGCTTCCGGACATCAGGATTACTCAAGAGATCCAATTCACGTTCACGATAACGCTTTTCAATATCTTGAAGACCATGCCACTTTTCTGGCAAAGGCGCTAAAGCCTTGCTCAAGATCTTCCAAGAAGTGACTCCTAAAGATTTCTCCCCGCGTTTTGTATGAAACACGACCCCGCTCGCTTCAACAATATCACCTGGATCCAAAAAATCTCGAAAGAGACTAAATGACTCTGTTCCAATTTCATCCTCCTTAAAAGCTAATTGGAGCCGATCACCTTCGTCAGCTAGATCCGCAAACATCATTCCACCGTGCACTCGAATCGACATGACACGACCGGCTAAGGTAATGCGTCGGCATTCTTGAACCAAAACCTCAAATTGCTCCAAAGCTTGGGCGCAGGTGGTATCGCGTGCCGTCGTCTTCGGATAGGGATCGATTCCTCGTTCCCGAAGGCCTTCAAGCTTCCCGCGTCGGACTTGTATCTCGTCGAGCATAGATGGCGTCCAAGATAACTGATGCTAAACGCAGGGTCAATGAGTCGCGTCAAGGGTTAGACGATCGTAACGACGCGGTACACATTCTCTCCGCCCGGAGTTTCAACCGAAACCAACTCCCCGATCTTGCGACCAAGAAAGGCACTGCCTAACGGAGATTCATTCGAAATAAAGCCTTCTGCAGGGTTCGCTTCATTCGATCCAACAATTGTGTAAGTTCTTTGCTTTCCATTAATTTCGACACCAACCGTCGAACCAATGATGACTTTCTCCCCTGTGGCTGTCCCTTCAATCAAGGCGACATTCTTCAACATGTCCTGAATTTCTCGGATGCGCCCCTCCACCATAGCCAAAGATTCCTTTGCATCGTGATATTCGGCATTTTCTGACAAGTCACCCAAAGCTTTAGCTGCTTCGAGACGTTCTGCCATGTCTTTTCGTTGATTTGTTTTCAAATCCAGCAATTCCGCTTGGAGCTTATCGAGGCCTTCTTGAGTAACGTAGGTGAGCTTGTCCGCCATAGAGAATGAAACGCGCGCCTTTTAAAAGCGCACTAATTATTTTTTTGAGCATAACTGCGACCTCAACGACTGTCAACTACAGCCCGAGTCTTCCACCAAGCTTCTAAGACTTTCTTCGCAACCGGAACCGCCGTTCGAGACCCCTCTATCCCCTCCTCTAACAGGACCGTAACCACGATTTCAGGTTTTGCAGATGGAGCATAAGTCGTAAACCAGGCATGGCTTGGACGATCATTTCGCCACTGTGCCGTTCCCGTCTTTCCAGACGCCTCAAATGGAAGATTGGATAAAGCGCGACCAGAACCAACGGTCACCGTATCGCGCATTCCCGCTCGAACAACTTCAACGATGGCCGCATCAGCAATGCGCGTCGTACTTACAGCGCCGGACGTGATCGGTCCAAGTTTTGGAGTAACTTTCAAACCCCCATTGGCAACCTCGGCCGTATATTGAGCCACCTGCAAAGGCGTAACCAATAAATCCCCCTGTCCGATCGAAAGATTGTAGGTGTCACCAATATACCAACGCTCCCCGCGCACTCTCTCTTTCCATTCACGAGATGGCACAAATCCCGCGCCTTCACTTGGTAAGTCAATGCCTGATTTTGCCCCTAAACCAAAACGACGCATCCAGTCAGTCAATCGATCGACACCTAAACCCGTAAACGATTGATACCCTCCACCAATCGTATAAAAAAACGTATTAACGGACTGCGCGATCGCCCAACGAACATTGGTCGTTCCATGACCTCCCGGCTTCCAATCAGGAAAAAAAGAATTTCCAATGTGAATACCACCTGATGATTGAACCGTGGTATTGGGTTTAATCACCCCCTCCGTCAAAGCCGCAATCGCCACCACCGGCTTTACCGTTGAGCCAGACGGAAATACCCCCGCCCAAGCCCGCGGCAATAAAGGACGATTTTCATCAGCTAACAAGCTCTTATAGTAGGTCGACGAAACGGTCCCCGAAAATAAATTGTCATCATAAGCCGGCAAAGACACAATCGCCAAAACCGAACCATCTCGAGGGTCAATCGCCACCACCGATCCACGAAAAAGCTTCTCCTTCTCCAACTCTTCACGCAAAGCAAGCTCCGCAGCGCGCTGAATATCAATATCCAAACTTAAACGTAAATCCTGCCCATCTTCACTCAAATGCTGAGAGACTAAACTCGTCTGTCGATTTTGGGCATCCACCTCAAAAACTTCCTCCCCATAGGTACCACGCAAAATCGCTTCATACGAAGATTCCAATCCCGTCTTTCCGATCAAATCTGTCTGTCGATAGCCTTCTGGTTTCTTCAGCTTCAATTCCGCCGGAGAAATTGATCCAACATATCCCAAAACATGAGATAAGCTCGGCAATTCTGTCGACAAAGGATAACGACGTTTTTGCCCGATCACTAAATGAGTCGCCGGATCACCCTCAATCAACTTCAAACCAATCGCACTTTCATAGGGAATGTCACGTTTAACCACAATCGGTTCTAAAGGATCCGTCGACGTTGCTCCCACAATTGCCTTTAAATCCTCCAAAGACATTCCCACCGTTCTTCCAATGCGTCCCAGAACTTCTTCCTGCGTGGCCTTATCCGCCGGCAAATACCAAGGCGTGATCTCAAGATCAAAAGATGGAATATTTTCAGCCAGGATCACCCCATTTCGATCACGAATAATGCCCCGCTTGGCCTGGATGGGAAGATGCCGAAGACGATTTGCCTCAGCTCTTTCCTGAAAAGCATTCCCTTGCGGAATTTGCATCCAAAAAGCTCGGCCCATTAAACCAAAAACCAAACCGAAACCCAAGACAAAAGCCATCAAAAAACGCCAAGGTGGTAATCGAATGCCGACATACAATGGTCGGTCTTGAACATGAGAGAATTCTTCTTCAAATAAAATTTCGTGCGACATCAAATCCGAAGAACGGCGATTGATCTTTTGACCAATGCCATCCTTGCTCCAACCGAAAATAGAATTCTCAGGAGCCGACATAGCGATTTACGGATAAAAACTTTTTAAAAACAAAACGCGAGATCAAAGCGCGCAATAAGAAGTATACGGCAATAAAACCGATATCCCACAATGCAACGCGCCAGATCTCACCCCATGAGGTCACATACCCAAGACCATTCGAAAGCCAACCCACGATCAGCAAAGAGACCGTCGACCAAATCCACCACATCACTCGTCCTGCTAAAGCCAAAATTGCCCCACCATAGACCGAGCGATTGGTCGTGACATTCTCAGCCAGAAAACGTAATACCAGTGTAATCAAAGGCAATCCAAGCGACGTAAAATCCGAACGAAAACCAAAAATATCCTGAATCACTCCTGAAACGAGTGCTAAAATTAACACGTCGATACGCCAACTGAACATTAATCCCAAACAGACCAAGGGAATCGTCGGCCGAAATAAAGAAAAAGGAATCGGCAAAAAGGTACGCAAACCAGCTTCCCAAACTCCGAGAAGCATACCGAAGAAAACCGTTAAAAGAATCCGGCGCCAATTCATATCATTATGGGCCGCTCTCACTCCCCGGGCGAAGAGCCGCCGGTCGCAACACAATCACCAAGTCGATACGTTCTCGCGAAGACAAAGGATCCAGGGTTGCGACCTTAAATGGATCTGTCGGCTTGCTATCCACGCGATCAACCACACCAATAACTAAATTCGGCGGAATCTTTTCCTCCGTTCCAGCCGTCACCACAATGTCATGCGGATCCAAAGGCTCGCGTTGCGGGATCAAGGTCATATGCGCCAATTGACTCCCACGCCCCTCCACAACCCCCAGGAGCTTCTTTTCTCCCGAACGTGTTGCAGCGACCCTACTCCGCTCATCAGACACGAGCATGACCTGAGAAACTCGAGATGACAATTGCGTGATCTTTCCGATAAACACTCCTTCATTCACGACCACGGCCATGCCCAATTCCAAACCATCTTTCGAACCACGATCAATTAAGAAGGTTGCATCTCGAGGATCCGTACTCCGAGCGATAACACGAGCTCCAACATGGTCATAGGTCGATGATTGCAGAAATTTTCCCAAATCGCGCAAACTCCGATTCTCCTCTTCCAAAGCCCGTAAGCGAACATAATCCACGCTTAAAGAAGATAAACGAGCTTCCATTTCACGTGCCTGCTGTTGAACCTGCTGAGCATCTCGTCCAATTCCATGAAAGCCAAGTGCCGTCATAACCGCCGCTCCACCTCGAAATACAGGGATCAGCGCCGCTCTCGCCGCGTTCTCTACCGGCGCTAAAACCCCGGCCACATGAAAAACAGATATTAAAACCACCGCACCAGCCAAGACCAAAGACCTCCGAGCTCCGACGCGCATACAATAAAATTAACGCACACGATCCGTTGAAGGCAAGGTGACATCATTCAACAACTTTTGGTCGTCCAATAACATCCCACAACCACGTGCAACGGAGGTCAGTGGATCCTCAGCGATCCGAACCGGCAATCCTGTTTGCTCCGCAATCATCGTATCGAGCCCTCGCAATAAAGCTCCACCACCCGTCACCACAATTCCACGACGATAGGTATCCGCCACTAGTTCAGGCGGCGTAATCTCCAAAATGGATTTTAAGTGTTCAACGATTGCTTTGATTGAACGCGACAAAGCCTCACGCACTTGATCGTCTGTAATCATAATCTCACGAGGCAAACCAGACAATAAATCCCGGCCTCGCAGGGGAACTTCAATCGGCTGCTGAAGTGGCACTGCAGAACCTGCAGCGATCTTCACTTCTTCGGCGACGCGTTCACCAACCAACATATTAAAAACGTCACGGGCATATTGAACAATACTCTTGTTCAATTCATCTCCAGCGATCGGAATCGATTTTGCGGTCACCACACCGTTCAAAGAGATGACGGCAATCTCCGTCGTCCCTCCTCCCAAGTCAACGACCATATTCCCAACCGGCTCACTAATCGGCAAGCCCATCCCAATTGCCGCCGCGACCGGCTCTTCAACCAAAAACACCTCACGAGCACCAGCCGACATAGCTGCATCCCCCACTGCCTTTCGTTCCACTTCCGTCACATCCAAAGGAACTCCAATAACAACACGAGGCCGTGGCATAAAAGCCGAACGTTCTCGATGTACCTTTTCAATAAAATAGCGCAACATCTTCTCCGTAACCTCAAAATCCGCAATGATTCCCCGCTGAAGTGGCCGAGTAACCTGAATATGTGGCGGCGTCTTCCCGATCATTGCCCGGGCTTCTTGCCCAACAGCCAAAACCTGACCATTCCGAGTGTTCACGGCCACAACCGATGGCTCCTGAGCCACAATCCCCTTACCCTGCACATACACGAGCGTATTCGCCGTGCCTAAATCAATCCCAAGATCTTTTGAAAATCGTCCAAAGAGTGCGGCGGGTAGCATAGCGGCATCATCTTACGCGTGGCGTAGGAGGTTCGGCAAGCAATACTCAAAAAATCTACCTACGGCCCGACTGAGCGAGTAAAAATAATCCCTCAATCGCTGAAGCAACCACAATCAAAATAATCCAAGCCCACCAGGTCAACCAACCTCCAGATGATAAGAACAGGGCGATCACCGCCAAAAAGGACAATAGGACAGCATGACGAAAAGAAATCCTCACTTCACGAAAATCCGCCCCCTTCTGCTTAAAAAGAACCAAACGAGCCAAAAGATCTATCAGAGTAAAACTGCCGATCAAAGAAACAAATAAGGTCACATAAAACAAACCCGGACCAATCGCCCCCGTTCCTACGGGCTGAACATTCATAACCACAAAGCCCCAAGCCGTCCATGCAAGAAGGGTGCTCAGACACATGAGAAGAATGTACGTGCGCAGCGACATGTTTTTATCAACGTAATGATACCACGATTTGTCGAACCACGAGCGCTCCCAAACGACGGTTCAACTCATTTTTCAAACGCGCCGCCTGAACTCCCAATTCCTGTTTGGCTGCTGATGAAGAAGTTTCAAGCTTCAATGTCCCTTCGGTAAAAGAAATTGGCTTTACCAAAGCGGATTTCTCCACTCCCCATTCCACATCCAAAACCGAACGAACAGCTTCAAAGACATGCGCAATCCGCATGTCTTTTGTCCCCGTCCCCGCTTGAACCTTGAGGGAAAGGATTTTCCGAATAGACTCAAAACTCATAGTCGACGAAATTCACAGATATTGCGGAAATCACAGGTCTTACAAATGAACGAAGAAGGACTTGGCAAAAACTCAGATGTCAAAATATCCTCCATGCGCCGGAGAAGGTCTACCCGAAACTCTTCACGATCTGCTCCCTGAAGCAATTCGACTCGAGCCTCCGTTTCCCCCAAAACATACACATAAGTCAGCTTATCAATCGCCAAACCCCGCTCTTCCATTGCCATCTGATAAATCCAAAGCTGCTCCTTGTCAGAAGATCCCAAATCCTCCGTCTCCTTCGCTTGCCCCGTCTTATAGTCAACAATCGCAAAATGCCCATTCGGAAGCTGATCAATACGGTCAACTTTCCCTTTCAATGAATGCTCCCCAATCCGCCATTCAAATGGCGCTTCCAAAGACGCAACTATCGGAGACTCCTCCATCCATTGGGCATGTAATCGCTTCACGGCATCTCGACCTTCCTTTTTATATTCATCATAGGTCTCTCGATTTGGATACCAATGGTCATTCTCTGACCAGCGCGCATCATAGGTCGTCAAAGCTTCATCCAAGCTCACACGAAAGCCCTCAGCTGGCGCAGGAGCCATTCCGTCAAACAAATCACCCTGGCCTGCCTTTCTCCGATCCATGTGCATTTGCAGGACATCCTGGAAGGTTAAGTGAATCGCCTGGCCAAATGACTTCTGATGCTTTCCCAAAACCGGAATCTTATAAACATGCGCAAATTTATACTGCATCCCACATTTCTCAAAGGCAGCTAATTGGGTAAAAGAAAACCGTCGCTTCAAAGGAAACGCTTCCCGTTCCTTCTTTGCCTGTGGTGACAGCACTTTGGTTGGAACCAAATGCAATAAAGCCGAGTCCGCTTTCGCCGATAAAGACGGAACCTCCAAGCCAGCCTCACCCAAAAAGACGGAAGGCTTCTTTTTTCGAGCCCCTCCATAATCTTCAGCTCCCGTCAGAATCAAACTCTTCTTCGCACGCGTCATCGCGACATACATCAAACGCCTCTCTTCTTCGAGATGGGCATTCCCTTCCTCAAGGCGTTCATGAACCAACCCACTCGGCAATGGAATCGATTCAGATCTCGGCCGTGTTGGAAAACGCTGATCAACCAAGGAAACGATAAAGACATGCTGAAACTCCAAACCCTTCGAAGCATGAACCGTCATCACCTTCACAAGCTCAGGACCTGCTTCTGGATCATTCTGAAGCGCCCCCTCCTCCCCACTATCAATCTCCAAACGCAATTCCTCCAAAAAACCCTTCAGACTCGGTCCTAAAGTCGATTGCTCATAGCGTTTCACCCGTGCCACAAAAGAATTCAACAAATCAATCTGATCGATCTTCTCATCCTCCGACAATTTCATGATCGAACTGAGATATCCCGTATTCTCAAGCATGAGCTGCAAAACCTTCAAAGGCGTCTCTCGACGAGCATCTTCAGACAATCGCTCCACATTCTTAATAAAACGCTCCGCCAACGTATGCCCCTCCTCCGAAATCTTCTCCTTCAAATCCGCTTGCCTATGCGCCTGAATCGCCTGCCACAAAGAAATCGCTTCCCGTGAGGAATACTGCAAATACATCGCAATCTCCTCCATGGAGAAGTTGTAGGACGGTGCCGTCATCGCCCGCCAAACCGAGGTCGACTCCCGCGTCCCATCACATAAAGAGAGCATCGCAACCAAGTCTAAGATGACAGGCTTCGCATATAACCCTCGCAAAGCAAAAAACCGAAATGGAACTCCATGACGCTCCAAAGCAAAGGTAAATGGTTCCGCTCCATCATTCGAGCGGGACAAAATCGCGATATCATTCCAGGTTAACTCCGGATCACGATTCTTCAATTCAATAATTCGACGAACCACGCCCTCGGCTTCATCTTCCAAACGCGCATACCAAGCGACTTCAACCTTTCCACCCTCCCCCTTTGCCGCAACCAACTGTTTATTCAAACCCTCATGTTTTAAACGGACCTCAAGTCGATTCGGATCATTCTTTTTAATAAACCCATAGGCTGTATCCAAAATCTCCTGATATGAACGATAATTATTCGTGAGCGTCACCGTCAACGCATCCGGAAAATCCTCTTTGAATTGCAAAATATTCGCCAAAGAAGCGCCACGGAACTTATAGATCGCCTGGTCATCATCTCCCACCACCGTCAAATTCCGATCCGTACCCGCCAATAACTTAATCAGCTCATATTGCGCCCAATTCGTATCCTGAAATTCATCAATCAAAATATATTTGAATTGCGTCCGTAATTCTTTCAAAACATGCGGACATTCCCGTAATAGACGAAGCGTCTCCACAATCAAATCTCCAAAATCCAAGCGACCTTCTTCTCGAAGAATATTCCGATACACGTGATAGCACTTGGCAAGTTCCGCCAGACGAGCTCGCTCCCCAGTCACAAATTCTACATCTCCATCCAAAGCTGCTTCTTCCGCAAATTGGAGATAGCGCTCCGGACCGACCCCCTCATCCTTCGCGCGAGAAATATGCGACAACAAAGCGGACAAAAACTTCACCGGATTTCCAAGCGGCTTATAATGATCTAAAGGAAGCTCCAGAATCCGTCGCTTCAAAAGCAACCAAGCATCCGTCTCCGTCAATAAAGAAAAATGTGTCGGCAATCCAATCTCCAAAGCATAGCGCTCCAAAATACGCTGACAGAATCCATGAAATGTCGAAATCCAAAAATCATAAGTCCCATTTGGCAGAAGCTGCAAAATCCGATCCTCCATCTCCGCCGCCGACTTCTCCGTAAATGTTAATGCCAAGATATTGTCCGTCGTAACAGGACCCAGGACTCCGGACTCAAGACCCCCCAACAAATGAACATAACGACGCGTCAAAACCGTCGTCTTCCCCGTTCCAGCTCCGGCCACAATCAATAAAGGCCCATTCCCATGCTGAACGGCTTTCGCCTGCTCATCATTGAGACCTTCCAAAAGAGATTCAGACGACATAAAGGTTAGGCCCTAGATTCTACATCCTTCCCTCATCAATCGCCACTCGAATCCGTTTCAGAAGATCCAAGTAAAAACGCACATTCGCCAAGGTCACCAATCGATGGGCCAAAATCTCGTCCACCGTAAACAAATGACGGACATATCCCATAGAATAACGCGACAACTCCGCAGAAACCACATCATCTTCAACAAAAGGCGCCAAGGGTTGATCTGATAATCGAAAACGCTCATTGGTCACATGAACCGTCTCAAAAAAACCCGGCTGACAAACATCTCCATGCGTAAACCGATATAACAAGCCATGACGAGCATTTCGCGTTGGCAAAACACAATCCATCATATCAACCCCACGTTTTACATACTCCACAATCTGATCCGGCTGGGCTCCTCCCATAAAATATCGAGCTTTATCCTTCGGTAAAGCCTCATCCAAAGCTGCCACGATACGACAAGAATCTTCAAACGGTTCCCCAACAGCCAAACCACCAATCGCATACCCATCAAATCCAATCTTCTGGAGTTCCGCCGCATGGGCTACACGTCTCGCCTCATCAACGCCTCCTTGAACAATCCCAAATAGCTGAGCTCCTTTATTATTCGACGCTTCTCTCCCCTTCTCAAAGGCAATCTTTGAACGCTCCGCCCAACGCACAGTCCGCGCTAAAGAATTCGTCAGATAGGTATCATCTGACCCAGCTGGCGTACATTCATCAAATACCATCGCAATATCGCTCCCAATCGTCTGCTGAATTTCCATCGACAGTTCTGGCGTCAATAAATGCTTCGATCCATCAATATGCGAAGCAAACATCGCACCCTCCTCCGTAATCTTGCGCATCTTCGCCAAAGAAAAAACCTGATAGCCTCCAGAATCGGTCAATAAAGCTCCATTCCAATCCATAAACTTGTGCAATCCCCCAAACTTTCGAAAAACCTCCAAACCAGGCCGCAAATACAAATGATAGGTATTCGATAAAATAATCGGACTCCCTAAACGCTCCACATCAAAAGAAGAAATCGTTTTCACCGCGCCCTTAGTCGCAATCGGCATGAAAAATGGCGTTTGAAGATCCCCATGCGCGGTATGCAAAATCCCACGTCGCGCTTGAGACATGGTACTGGTTTTTTGAAGCAGAAAAGAAGAATGGCTCATGTTATTGAAGCTGTAACCTATTCGCGACCAAGATGACGGCGAACCCTTGGATGCCGGACTAAAAGTGCCATCACCGCCAAAAGAATCCCAAAAAACACGACGAAAACCCCAATGCTATGCGGATGATTATATACATTCCCTAAAACCGTGAAGGCGATCAAAGCTGGCATTAAGCCAACAAAGGTCGCAAGCATATAGGTTCGAAACGGAATCCCCGTCATTCCCGATCCAATACTTACCACATCAAAAGGAAACAGCAAAAAACGCATAAGCATCACCGGAAAAAATCCATCTTTCGTCAATAACTCATCATATTTCTTCAACCAAGCTGTTTCATGAGCCTGCACAAAATTCCGACCAAAAAAACGTCCTAAAAAAAACGAAATAGCCGCACTGAGATTCTCCCCCAAAATATTCAAAAGACTTCCTAAGAAAGGCCCATACAGGGTTCCAGCGACCACCGTGAGTACGCTCACCGGCACGAACGTAAAAGAACGGAACACATAAAGTACCAAGATCACCAAAGGCCCCCAAGCTCCCTGCTGTCTAATAATACCCCTCAAAATACGTGGGAGTTCACGAAATGTAATATGAAACCGATCCATCCAAATAAACAAAGAAATCAATAGCCCAAACCACAGGATAGCAATACAGACCTTCCAAACCATCGTCCAAGGAATCTTCATACCCTTATTGTAACTCCTCTTTCTTCTCCTTAATAAATTGCAGCCATTCCTCCATCACCGACAAAAAGATCTTGAATGGAGCTTCAAACAAAAAATCGAAGAAAAACAAAAAGACATTGATCCTCGAAATACTTTTTGAAAGCCACTGCCCTGCTCTCAAAATCGGTAGAGACACAAAATCCATGAATGCAATCGAAGCCGTCTGTTTTGGCTGAACCACGACAAATTCTCGCGCATTCAAACGCAAGCGAAATGCAAAGAAGCTCACCACACACAGAAAAAAGACAAAGATCGCTCCAGAAATCCAGGTAAAATCCAAAGCATGCAAACCCAACATAATCAGCCCAAAAATAAGCGCAAAGGTAAACCCATATACCAAGCTAAAAACCCAACGTGGAGACCCACGGCGCTGCTGACCAAAACGTAAATCAATCGGCTGTATCGGCTCTAATCCCAACAATGCATGGACATTCGACACAATCTTCCGGGTATTTTCTTTTCCTGGAATACGAATAAACAAAGACACCACAAACATCAAAATCGGCGGAAACAGCATGTTCACAAGCAATGATGGGATAAAAACCTCATGATACCAAAGCAACTCAACCGGAACTTCCAGTAAAAACGCGACCAACATCTTGGTCACAAAAAGATACACGGTTGCCCGCAAGGCCCCACGACGCAATCTCGCATTCGCTTCTTGATACTGTCTTTCAGCAATCCGTGTCACGACCTCATCAAGTTCTTTCTGTTTTGAAAGAAGCGCCTCAGCCTTATCTGACTTCTCCATCAAAACCTGAACCAAAATCCGCAAAGACACGGACCAAGGACGAATCCCACGCAAAAAAGCCTGAGACTCTCGCGCGCCCATCGTAAGCTGCATCCGACGCTCAACGCCAATAAGTCGCTCCGCCATCGCCTGAGGTCGCTCAATCCAATCCTGAGGACGCATCCATTCAGGTAAAAATGCACGCAACAGCTTATACGAAACCATGTCATCATCTGCCTTCAAAAAAGTTCGATGAATAGCAAGATAGGACTGAAGGCGAACTTCGTTCAAGGTTAAAACCGAACCAGAAACCTTCACATGATCAGTGATCCGCTCATATAAAAAAGTTGTCAATAGCTTTTCAGAAGTCGAATCAACCAATAAATCTTCCAATTCAACGGCAATAATCCCCCGCAACCACTCAAGCTGCTTTTGTGAAACTAATTTAACGCGCTCAATCGCCAAATACTTTTGAATAACCTTTGTCGCCTCAACAATTTTCGCCTCATCCATTTCATCATTCGGCAAATAACGAGCTCCAATCAATTCGCGAACCAAATGCTCGGCGATAATGCCCGGCTGACGCTCCAAAACCAAATGCCGCTTCAAGATGCGCAAAATGGCCGCCTTCCGAAGTAAGTGGTCATCCTTATAATCCACGGCATTCCGAATTTTTTCATACAAAACAGAAAAACGGCTAATAGCCGCATGAACACGAATACGAGAGGCTTCTGGCACGATGTGCTTGGGACGTACTTGAACGGCCCGCAGAAGTGGCTCAGCAACCCCATTGGGGCGCGACATTGACATAGATTTCGAGCCCAAGTAGACCACAATTCCCACTTGCGAACAAGGCCTAGCAGTGCTACCTTTTTTAGGAAGTCTTATGCCTATACCTTGGGGAGTTATTATCGCTCTATTCGTCCTCGGACTAGCCTACCTCATCAAACACTTCTTAGAACGTGTTCTCGAGGATCAAAAGCCATTTACCATCATGGTTGTGGCTTTTTTTGCAATTTATATCATCGCCGCCGTCGCCATCGGAACCTTTAACCCATTCAAGCTCGTCAGCAGTCAAGCCTATGCAGATGAGATGTATAATCCATCGCTTGAAAGATAAGCTGCGACCGACAAATCAAAAAGCAGGGCTTAACCCTGCTTTTTTTGAACCTTTTTTGTCTTTTTCTTCATTTGACCATCTCTCATGTCGACTTCGGCAACATATGTGTCAAAATTTTTGCGATATTCCGCTTCAATTAAACGTTCTTTCTCAGCTTCAGCCAAAGTTGTGAAGCGTTTTCCCATCTGAGCCTCCAATGCTTGAAGCGAGCGATGCCAGGCCCATTCATCCGTAAAGGCATACCAGGCATACTCCCACATTTCTTCTTCAGACTCTTCATCGATCGTATGCAAACTTTCTTCATTTTCACCCAATAAACCTTCAATTTTTTGCAATAAAGCATGCTCATGGTTCTCTTCCTCACCCTTTTCGCGTCTGAGCGTATCTTGAACCAAAGCTTGGGCAAGCAATGCCTTATGAATTTCGAGCAGCTCTTCACGGTTGAGCTGTAAACCGACAAATTCCGTTAACATATCCACACAATAAACCGAAACGAAAAAGGGGTCAAACAAGGGCTACATGTCCGTTGGATGCATGCCCAAAGGCTTTAAACGGACATCTTTCGCGAGTAAAAACAAATCTCGGGTAACCTTCGGATAATCCAGGACAATCGTCTTATAACCCGCTTTTTCGATCCGAATCCGATACACTCCCCGATTGACCACAAAAGCATAACGCCCCTTTGGAGAGGTTATCTGGGTTTCAAGCAATTTATTAAAACGCGCATCAAAGATACGAACCACAGCTTTTTCAATCGGACGCTTATGCACGGCATCACGAATCACCCCATACGGAGGTTCAGCAGGTTTAAAGGAAATTAAACGATCCAGCACATGGAGGAGATAAATCGCATACATCACCCAAGAAAAACCTGGCGTCCGAAATCCAAGCCATAAGACCCCCCCAGCCACCAATGGTCCAAAAAAACCTAAAGAGTACTGAACATTTTTCGGCAATCTCGGACGCCACAACCACCACCGAGACGATCCCGTTCCCGTCACAGGATCAATCGGAATATTCTTCGTCATCACCCCATAATCCTTAATCAAGATATGTGTGCTTGGCAAAATATTGTCATACACATGATGCCGCGCCTTTCTTCCGATCAATGTCGAAGGAAAAATAAATCCTGTTTTACGCGCTTCAACAAAATACTCGCCTTTTGGCGCCATGATCTTATATTTCCCATCCTTATCCGTCACAGCCGTGCGGACAATCCGCCCATGTAAATCACGCAAACTCACGCTGACCAAAGCCTCCGGAATATCGGTCGCGCGATTAAACACGATCCCAAAGGCACTCCGTCTTTTTTTAAAAGCCGCATAGGCTGGATAAGAAAGACGCAAAAAGGCCACTAATAAAAGACCAAATGCCAAATGTCGAAGGACAATACCTGAACCAATCCATTGTAAAATCTCCTGCATCTTCGAATTTTAGCACATTGTCTGCTCTAACACGTCGCTCGCGATTGACGTGCTATACTCCCGACCATATCATTCACCTATCACTATGGACATCCAAGAAGTTTTCAAACGCATAAAGGAAAAAAAGCACGAAAAGAAAAAACTCCACACCAGCTATCGAGATGCGCTTTTAAATTCAAAGCCTTTTCAGGATGTGATGGACGAATTTGAAAAGATTAAAGCCAAAAAACTCCAAATCGAGAATGCCATCAAACTAGAATTTGAAACCGAAATTCGCCGTATCGACGAACTCAAAGGCCACCTCGCAAGCGAAACACAGCTCCTTTCCGACATGGCTCTCACCACCATGATGCGCGGCGAAAGCGTCCAGATCGTCGATGAGAACGATCAAAAGTACGATCCAATCTTCAATGTCCGCTTCAAAAAATCCGGCTAATAGATCGTACATAAAATTGATCACAATAAGTGATCAAAGGATAAAAAGGAGCTGCAAAATAAAAACACCGGACATGTCCGGTGTTTTTATTTTCTGAAACAACTTAGAATAAAGCGACCAAACGTTCAAGAACACTCACCGTTGGCTCCTTCATGAGTTCTGCATGAAGCACTTTCCCCTTCCCTAAACAGGCAAGCGTCGCCTGACCCAATTGCTGCTGAAGCGCTCGATCCATATCCGCTGGAATAACCAAATGAACAATCGAGACATTCTGCTCCGCAACCAATGCATCCAAACGGACGGCAACCTTTTTAACAAAATGCTTCAAACGATCTTCATCCATCATGGAATCTTCTAGAGGAATCAAGGCATCCGCGGTATCAGCTAAAACAGCTCTTGGTTCGGCAACCTCATCCAGCTCCTCTAGATTCTCACCTTCAACCTTAACAAAACGCGCTCGGTAATGGTCAGAAATAATAATCAAACTCGGTTTCGGAAAATGTTGGAGTTCAGAAGGAATATGCATACCCTTTATCGTAGCGAGATTTACAAAACCTCGCAAGATGACAAATCACATATGATACCCTATGACAGAAGAAACAATCGACCTATGCGCCCTAAGCTGCCCACGCTCATTGCAATCATCTGCCTAATCACCATCCTGGCAACGGCAATACACACTCAACCAGAAGTTCAGCGTTTTTTCCAACCCCTCTTCGATCTCTTCAACCCGCCCTGTACCTCCCCAATCGCCTACTCCCTCGGAACAATCGATCCTCGTTTCAAATTAAGTGAAAAAGAAGCTTTAACGAATATTAACCAAGCCATACAAATCTGGGAAAACTCAATAGAAAAAGATCTCTTCAATCATGATCCAAACGGATCACTTAAAATTAATTTCATCTTCGACGATAGACAAGAAGCGACTCAAAAAGTTCAGGAGCTCGGTATAACGATCGAAGATAACAAAGCCAGCTATGAGGCGATGCAAACAAAATATGCCTCGCTCAAAACCACGTATACCAAACAGAAGACGGAACTAGATACGCTCATCGCTACCTATGACCAACAAAGAGCAGCTTTTGATGCAAAGGTCACGACATGGAATGAACAAGGCGGCGCCCCGCCAAAAGTCTACGATGACCTTCAAAGACAAAAACGGGAATTGGACGGAAAGGCAAAAGATATTAATCATCGGCTCGATATCATGAATCGACAAGTCGACAGCATTAATTCAATTGCTGCCGTCCTCAACCGACAAATTCAAACCTTGAATTTAACCGTGGAGAAATACAATGCTATCGGCCAATCCCGTCCTCAGGAATTTGAACAAGGTCAATACAGAACAGAAGGAGATCTTCGCGAGATCAATATCTACCAATACAATGATAAAGCCAAGCTCATACATGTCCTCGCCCACGAATTTGGTCACGCGCTAGGACTCGAACATGTGGATGATAAAGACGCGATCATGTACCGACTCAATGAAGGAGGGAGCGACAAACCCTCAGCAGCAGACATCAACCAACTAAAACAAACATGCAAACTAAAGTAATTCAAAAACAAAAAAACATCAATGAACACATACGTGAACCATCTAAGCTCCTCACCTCCGTCTATACATGATAGAGTATAAAAGATTATTCACGGAATGAACGCGCTCCATTATGTGCTTCTGTGCTTCAGCTAGTTTTATTGTTGGCGCGGGAACAGCGGCTGCTGGAGCCGCTTCATTAAAGTACGTAAAAAAAGAAGAGCGCCCACTTATCCTAATCCCCTTCTTATTCACGATTCAACAAATCATCGAAGGGATACAATGGCTCATTCCTCACACAAGCGATCTAAGTCTAATCTTAGGCTATGCCTTTCTCTTCTTCGCCTTTTTACTATGGCCGAGCTATACACCTTTTGCAGTCTATACTCTTGAGCAAGACCCAAAAAGAAAGAAAATTCTAAAAGGACTAATGGTCGGCGGAGCTCTCACGACACTCATCTTGCTCTATACCCTTCTCAGCCAAACCTTAACCATTGAATTCCTACCTCTTGGGATCAATTATCATATCAAAGTCCCCTTTGCTCTCTTTCATGCACTTTGGTATATCTTTATCGTCGGAGCGAGCTTTTTCATTTCTTCAAAACCAATGATTCGATTGTTCGGTATCCTCTTAACATTTTCTGGTTTAGCCTCACTCGCCATCTTTCATAAAACGTTTATTTCTGTCTGGTGTTTCTTTGCCGCAATCATAAGCATGCTCATGTACTTGTATTTTCGCCAACAAAATCGAAGCATAAAAACAAACTAGACAGCTCTCATAGCGAAGGGCACAATAGAAGTCATGAGCAAAGCTTCACCAGAAGAAGCACAAGGATTTCGTCGTCATCTTCGCGCCTTACACAGACGAACCAAGAATCATTTCATTCCTCACCGCGGCAACAATTATAAGCCGCATATTTTGCGTCACGGAGCCCTACTTGGCTACAGCCTTTTTCTCATCCTCTTAAAAGGAGCCGTCATCGTCATTCCGATCGTTCTTCCATACGCAGACCTTTTTTCAAGCGCGATCACGCCCAAGAACATCATCGAATTGACCAACGAAAATAGAAAGGCGCTTAAGCTCCCTCTTCTAAAAGAAAACCCCGTCTTGAATCAAGCTGCTCAGGTCAAAGCTCAAGACATGTTAAAAAACCAATACTTCGCGCATATAAGTCCCTCTGGGACCAATGCCATGATGCTCATGCAGAGCAAAGGGTATTATCCAAAATATGGAGGTGAAAATTTAGCCGTTCATTTTTCAACAGCCGAAGAAACAACGGGCGGCTGGATGGCAAGCCCTTCGCACAGAACAAATATCCTGAATCCTCAGTTTACTGAAATTGGCATCGGAATTGCCAATGGGGATTTTGAAGGAGCCCCTTCAACCTTTGTTGTGCAATTTTTTGGAACTCCAAAACAAACCAAAACGGTTTCTCCAGCATCCTCCATTACATCTACGCCAATCTTTAAAGCTGAAACCATTCAAGGAACCACGACCAGCACTCGCCCACTCCGTCCTCAAGTCGCCTTAGAAGAAAACAGCGTTCAAATCAAGTCTGGAAAACAAGGCTATGCTATTTCACTCATCGCTCCTCAAGCAAAACAGGTTCAAATCCATATCGGCAATGAAACCAAAGATCTAAAACAAGAACCCCAAAATCCAGAACAATGGTCTGGAACGATCCAAGTAAATACCTCAACCATGAATATCCATGGTGAAACATTGAATGCCTTTATTATACAAGAAGATGGCACAACGAGCGCAACAGCTCTCGCGCTAACTGCACCATCTAACGATATTCGAGATATCTACGTTTTTCAAAATCGTCCACGAGATTTAAGCTTTTTCGGACGAATTCAAATCAATCAGCTTGAAAATACCACCAGAAAAACGTTTATCTTTTTCATGGTTTTTCTCGGAATGGCGCTCTTGGTAAACATTTTCGTAAAGATACACATTCAACACAACTCCATCATTACCCACACTTTAGCTGTTATAGGACTAGCTTTTCTTCTCTTTATCATGTAAAGTCAACACAGATTTTGAGGTGAGTATTATATTAGCTACCTCTAAATAAGCTACTCCTAAGAAAATAGCTAAGACTAGACAAAAAATAGGCATAATCACCTATTAGCGCCTCCTATTATGAGACTACAGCAAATCGCTTCTATTGGCTTAACTGCAGCTTTTTTATTGACGAACTTCTCAAGTGCAGCCTTGGCTGCGGGAGAAACGGGTCAACTTCGCGTTGTCGTAACCATTGACAATACGGCCGGTGGAAACCTGACCGCAAACGACATTCCATATCAATTCTCAGGCCAACCAGTCCAAGAAGGTGTCTGGAATACTTTTCTGGCTACGGTCTATCTCCTTGAACTAAACGATCCTGCAGGCTTTGCAAGCCGCATTGTAACTGGATCCGGATCTGCAACCGGAACATGTTACGGTACGGGTTATGTCGATCTTGGAGCAGATGAAATGATCACCTGTTTTATCGACTATGTGTCCGCCCCAAACTGGGTAACGGTCACGAGCAATGTCACAAATGACAATAACGGTACAGCTGTCGCTGCCGACTTCCCTCTTACAGGAAACGGCATCTCCTTAATCTCAGGAAAATCAAAATACTTTGGATTAGGCGATGTGACCATCGCAACCACTTCTACTGTCACGGGCTACACCACAGCATTTGGCGGTGATTGTGATGAAACCGGCAAAACTACACTGACAACTGGAAGCAATTCAATCTGTACCGTCACCTTTGACGATATCGCTCCATCAAGCACAGGAAGCCTGATCGTAATCACACAAGTCACAAACGACAATACCGGCACAAAAACAGCGACCGATTTTGCAACAACCCTCAACAAGCCAGACGGAACCCAAGCTTCATTCCCAGGCTCCCTCGAAGGGACCACTATCCCTGTGGATGCTGGCGACTATAGCGTTACTCAAGATGCAACCGGATATATTCAAACCCTTAGCGCTGAATGTAGCGGCAGCATTGCAATCAGCGAAACCAAAACTTGCACCATTACCAACAATGATATCCCCTTCTCCTCTTCGAATGGCGGCAGTAGCGGTGGTGGGAGCACGGGTGGAAGCGGTGGTGGCGCAACGACGGCAGACTCAGGTCTCCCAACGCCTCCAGCACCTTCAACGATCAATGAACCAATCATCGTTCTCCCAACGCCTCCAACAGCGCCAATCACTCCTCCAAGAGTCTTGGGTGAATCATTCGTAGAAATTTCGTCCACCTGTCTCACAGATGAACCAGACGCAGCTTATATCACCGCCAATCCAGATGACCTCATCCGGAATCTCGGTTTGACGCAAGATCCAAGCCTCCAAGCTCAAATGCTCTACGCTTTGGTCCAGAAAATAATCGTCCCAGACGCTGTGAATAACGACACTCATGCAGCAGTCAGCAATTTCACCTCAATCGGTACACGCACAAGCCTCCGCCTCGGAGCTGGTGAACGTGCTGGTGTCGTAGACAGCTTCAAGGCCATCTATGGTCGCCTTCCAGCCAATGAATGTGACTGGCAAGAAGCCTTGCGCATCGCAAACCACAAAAAACCTCAAACCCTCAATGCAAGACGCGAAGCCTCTTCCATCCAACTCTTTGCAAAGATCTATAAACGCGAAGCGCAGTTGAGCGATGCGGAGGACCGCAATGCGATCGACATCATGGCCTATGGCATTCGACCACTCGTTCGCAGCCTGAACGAAGAAAAGAAAGCCATTCGCATCTTCGCCCAAATTATGAAACACGGCCCAGGAAACGCAACGGAATGGGACGCGATTCGCGCCATTGCCTATAGCGGCGTCGCCCTCTAAGCCTTCAAACAAGATACATAAAACCGCCTCGACATGTGCTCGTGGCGGTTTTATGTATCAAGAACCCAAACAAAATCAACTCTTTCAACCATAGTTATAGATCTTGGCCGGTACCGCCTATGCCTGGTTGAGGTTGGGTTTCAATAATAGCGGCTGGAGCCTGTTGAGCCTGCTCTGCGCTACCACGTAAAGCCGGAACAGCGTAAATAATGAATAAAGCGCCTAAGATAAGCACCAAAAGCACTCCAAGAATCACCCCAGTACTAGCGCCAGTGTCTGCCGAAGCAGAATCAGAAGCTGAGGAACGGCTAACGGGATCATTCATCACGGTTGCCATAATGGGTATTCACCTCCTTTCTGGGCCAAAGCCCGATTAGGATCTCCATAGTATTATCAGCTCCTCTTTCCTAAAAAGGTCAAATCAGACTATCTTCTTATTTTATTTGGTCAAGCGGCTCAATCGCAGGTCCATTTAATACCCCTCCCTCTAGATCAAAACGGCTCCCATGGCATGGACAATCCCAACTCTTCTCAGCCCCATTCCATTTCACGGTACAGTGAAGATGCGTACACACTCCAGAAAGACGAATGAGCCCACCATCCGTCTTTTTAAAAACAGCCAAAGGTTTCCCTGCCTCAATGAGGATTGCACCCGTCCCCGGAAGAATGTCGTCAATCGAGGAAACATCTCCTTTCACCTTCCCATGAATAAGCTCTGAAACAAAAGACGCTCCAAGCTCAATCATCGTCCCCGCTCCATGCATCCGAATTGTTTTGTATAGATCGGCCCAGGGATGTGCTCCCTCAACGATCAAATGACTCAATATGTGACCGGCCATCGAACCAAATGTCATGCCATTTCCAGCGAAACCTGTCGCGACATAAAAATGTTTCGCACCTGCTGCCCGACCGATATACGGCAAACCATCAATCGTCTCATAGATCTGCCCACTCCACTGAGTAAACACGGTTCGCGTTTCTGTAGGCAAGAGATGGGTCAAATAGGATTCAAGACGCTCAAAATGTTTCATCTCTGGAATATCGCTCTTCCCAGTCACATGGTCCTCACCTCCTAAAAGGATACGCGCCTTGCCATGGTCTCGATCTACACGAAAATAATGATACGGCTCTTCTGTATTCCAATAAATCCCTTCGGCGAGATCAGATAGAAGATCTGCTTCAATCACATATGTCCGCGAAGCTTCAAAACGAGACGGAAACTGCAATGACTGCGTCACCGGACCATGCGTCGCGACAATCACATCCGTCGCTGTAATTGTCCCTTCAGACGCATGCAGAATAATCGGCCCCTCCCCCTCAACCTCATGAACATGAGTTTTTTCAAAAATAAGCGCACCCTCTTCTTCAAGATCCAAGGCTAAAGCTTCAATATACTGAAGCGGATTAAATTTAGCCTGATCCGGAACCTCCATATACCCATGATGAGCAAAGGGCAATAAAGGCTCATCATGCCAAATAACAGGAAAGCCCAAAGATTGAGCCAATTCAGCCTCTTCTTTCAAATCCTGTGCGGCGTCCGCATTATGAGCGAAAATCTTGGCCGGACAACGCTTAAAGCCACAATCAATCTGTTCAATATAAACAATACGTTCAACCTGATCAATCATCTCTCGATTCGATTGCCAGACGAGGGTCGCAGCCTCTTTCCCAAACGTTTTAACTAACTCTTTCAAAGACGTATCGACCACATACGTTAAAAAAGCTGTACTTGAACCCGTATCTCCCTCCCCAATATGAGCCTGTTCAAGAAGCGCAATCCGCTTCCCCGCTTTCAAAAGATGATAGGCCGCCGTCATGCCCGTAATTCCACCACCAATAATAGCAACATCAACGGTAATAGGCTCAGAAAATACAGAAAAAGATGGTCGCTCAGCCCTCTGTCTAGACCAGATTGACTGTGTAGACATAAAAAAGGAGATATCCCTAAAAGATATGAATTAAATTTTTAAAACTTCCTTTTACTATAACACTCTGTAATTCAAAGTTCAACTAAAAAGAATAAGTAGCCTCTTAACAAAACCATAATTAAAAGCTCCGCTTTTTTAAATCAGCGGAGCTTTTAATTATTTCTAACTTTTTATGTAGCCGGCTTTGGAAGAACTTGCGCACATTGCGCGCATCGTTTTGCTTCAATTGGAATAGTACTAAGACATTCCGGACAAACCTTCGTTGTCGGCGTTGGATGCTTTTTAGCACGTGTTCTCGCGATAAAAGCATTCATTGGGAGAATAACGAAGAAGTAGACCGCTAGCGCATTCAGCACAAAGGAAATAGTCACATTGAGAAAATCTCCATAGAGAAATGCGCTCCCATTCAAGGTAAAGGTCAATGTGGAAAGATCCGGGATTTTAACAATTGCGCTAATCAAAGGCATCAGAATATCTTTTACCAAGGCCTGAACAACCGAATTAAAGGACGCTCCAATAATCACACCAATCGCAAGATCAACGACATTTCCCCGAAGAATAAACGATTTGAAACCTTCAATGAACTTAGGCATAATTTTCTATCCATCCAACGCTTCCATCTCTTTATTTTTAGCCTCATGGAATTCTTTAGCCATTTGCTTTGCTTCTTCATCACTAAACGCTTCTTTCATCTTAGGAAACATTTCATTCTCCTCTTCTTCAACATGATGCAAGACCATTTGCTTCAAAGCTTTTAACTGATTCTTCCACTCCTCCGAACGAAAATCGGAGGTCTCCATTGAAATCAAGGCTTGCTCGATCTCCGTGTGCTCTTGTCTAGCCTCTTCGACTTCGGTCATCGGAATGCGTTCTGCAGCCCTCATGTAGACGGTCGCTTGCTCTGCCCTAGCATGAGAAAGTAATTCGCGCCGTAACATATCAAACATCGACTCCTTACCTCCACCCATCGCATCGGGAGCGGCTTCAAGCGCATTAAGCAAGGTTCTAATCTCTGAATGTTCGCCGGATAAGACCATATACACCGTCATAGAAATAGCACCCTCCACGGTATTAGTGAAAGACATATTACAGTAGATTCGTGTATTAGAGACGAATGGCGTCCTTTTTAGAGTAAAGGCGTTTACTGAATAGCGCAAGTCATCCAACTATATTTAGCGAAAACTAGCACTGTTCAATCAAGCGATGAATTGATTGAAAACGTCTCGGCATTTCCATCGTTTCTCGCTGAAGCGCAATAAAGGTCCGCTCAACATCCTTTGGAGGAACTCGATCTTTGCGAGCTCGTGACATGTCAACCGAACAATTCAAGGTCAAAATCTCAACTTCATAGCCAAATGCCTGACCCGCTTGGACATAAGGCGCATACTCCCAAGCCATAATATTTGTATTATCCACCACAATCCAAGCCTCAGACCGAAGAATCGCTTCCATAAACAATCGAAAGCACCGCTGATGATTCTCCGCTAACTGAGACGGATCAAATTGATACACGCCATCTTTCATAAAAAAGTGATCTGCCGAAACCACCACAGCATTTGGCGCATTCCGCTCAACCCATGTCGACTTTCCCGACCCAGAAATACCGCGTAAGACAGTCACTTTCATATCAGAAGACGATAGCAATCAAGAAACAGAAAGGCTAATCCCCTCTTCTGCCTTATGAAAAAGTCGGTCCGATCTAGATCGGACCGACTTTTTCATAAATAATCTTAAATCTGTTTAAACGCACGCATTTCACCCCATCCCGCCGAACCACGGCCACCCTTCATCTTGCCATTCATTTTAGACTTCATCTCCCCCTTTTTCATAATCTGCCCCATTCCCATTTTGAGATATTCTACAGGAATATTATTCGCCTTAGCCCATTGAGCCAAAGCCTCCTGTTCTGTCTTCATTGCCGCTTGGCGTTCTTCGGGCGTCTTAGCCTTCAAGGCTTCACGTGCCGCCTGAAGCTCTTTATGCTTCGCAATAATCAAGTCCTCTTGAGCCTGGGTAAGCTTTCCAGCCTTCACAGCTTGATCAAGAAACGTCTTCATGTGCTCGGCATGTTTTGCCTGCATTTGCACATGCATTTCTTGATGCTGTTGATCAAAAACTTGCTGGACATCAGTCACATTCAAATGAAATTTCTGAGCAAGTGCCGTAACTAAACCAGACATCCGGTCTGCCTTCTCTCCCGTCGCCTGAGCAGCGGACACAGACAAAACACCAGCCCCTAAAGACACAACTCCGGCCAAGGCGGTTGCCGACAATGCCAACTTTTTCGTCAGAGAATTCATAATTGCGTAAAAATCAGCTAAGAATAAACCCGTGATGAAGAAACCCTGTTCACCTGGCTTCGCCCAGAACCCAAAGGCTCCAATCTCGCCGAGGATCAGGATCCAGCGATGTAAAGCGCTGTTTCTTGTTCACCCAATCAATCTAACAAACTCCCTGTGAAGAAATCATGAAGAACGAACTGCTGGTAAAGACAAAATCATCGCCGTCCCCAATCCCGGCACACTTTCAACCTGAGTATGACCATCTAAGCGATGCATGACGGACTGAACAATCGAAAGTCCCAAACCGCTCCCCCCAGTCTGGCGCGTCCGACTTTGATCGACTCGATAAAAACGATCAAACAGTTTTTGAATATCATCTGCCGCAATGCCAATTCCCGTATCAACAATTCGAATCAATACCTGATCATCTTTTCTTTCAAGTAAAACCTTCACTTCACCCTGCGGTTTATTATAAATGATGGCATTCTTAACCACATTGCTCAGAGCTTGAAACAACAAATCTTCATGCGCACGAACCAAAATCTCCTCTCCGGCTTCTAAGGGGAATAAGGTTACATTCTTTTCAAGCGCCATTGTCTGAAAACGTTCCAATACCTTTTGGATAATCGGCCGCAAAGACATGGCGCTAAGGACCACCTCAGCTCGTGTTTGCTCATCTAAACGAGATAGAGACAATAAATCACCGACCAAACGACCCATACGCTGAACTTCCTCTAAATGACTTTGCAAACGTTCCCGTAAAACAGGTGAAACATTCGACTCCCCTAACTCATTTTCAAGATCCATCTGCAAAATTGCCAATGGAGTCCGCAATTCATGGGATGCCTCACTCAAAAATCGCTTCTGCCGATCATAAACGGCCTGAATCGGCCGAAGGGTAATACCTGCAAGACCATAACTCAGCATACAAGCAATAATTAACAAGGAACCATTCACAAAAACCAAAGAACGAAACAAATCATCTAATACATCCTGAGACTGCGGCGAAATGGTATTCGGTGCCAATACCATCTGCGCACGCGCCGGGAGATGTCGAAAACGCCGTTCCAACAAATTCGCAAAAGCCGAATGGGTAATACCGCTCGATAAAAGGAGGATAACCGCTAAAATAACGGTATAAATCAAAGTCAGGCGTAAACGAGCCGTCCGAAAATGCCCGCTAAGCAAGCCGATATCCTTTTCCCCAAATGGTTTGAATTCGTTTCGCATAAACTTTTGGAAGTTTTTTCCGTACATTCTTCACATGAACACTCACTACATTACTCAATGAATCAAAAAACCGGTCCCAAACATGATCCAAGATGTCCTGTTGCGTAATGACTTTCCCCTGATTGCGCATAAAATACTCCAATAAAGCATATTCACGCGCCGTAAGCGGAATCTCTTGATCTTTAAGGGTCAATTTCTGTCCGCGCGTATCCAGTCGTAGCTCATCCAATGCAAGAATATCCTGAATCGCTAAAACGGGACGCCGCCATACCGTCCGCATACGAGCCAGCAACTCATCAAAAGAAAAAGGCTTAACCAAATAATCATCCGCTCCCATATCGAGACCCAAAATCTTTTCATCCGTCGTATCTTTCGCCGTCAAAAAAATAATCGGCGTCTGTTTCCCCGCTTTCCGCAGATCACGACAGACCGCCAGACCATCCTTTTTCGGCATCATGATGTCGAGAATGATCAAATCATAGGCATTAATCCGAGCGAGTTTCTCACCTTCTTCTCCATCAAATGCAAAATCAACAGCATATCCGCGCTGCTGCAAGCCCGTAACTAAGCCTTTATTCAGCTTTGGCTCATCTTCCACGACAAGAACCTTCATAAAGCAAGGCTAGCATATCCCTTCAAATATGAAGAGAACATGAAGACGAAGATCTATTTTGCCTCTGCCACAGCTTTCATGATCGCCTCCTTCAAATGACCTCGTCCCGCACCCGTCTTCGCTGAATGGGTGATAATGGGCTTTCCAGGATACATCTGCTCCATCTTCTTCAAAATCTGAGCCAGCTCTACCTTCGACAATTTATCAACTTTATTTGCAAGCAAAATAAATGGAATTTCCGCCTCCTCCAAAGAAGCGATCACTTCCTGGTCTGCTTTCACCGCTCCATGCCGCGCATCGATAATGACCACCGCCAAAACCAAACGCTCCGAGGTATTTAAATATCCCTGAATCAATTCCCGAAGCTTATCCCGCTCATCCAAAGAAGCCTTGGCATAACCATAGCCCGGCAAGTCAACGAGAATATACCGGCCATCAACCTTAAACAGATTAATCAATTTGGTTAATCCCGGACCAGAACTCACCTTAGCCAAAGCCTTATCCCCCGTCATCGAATTGATCAGTGTCGATTTTCCTGCATTCGAACGACCCAACATCACAATTTGAGGCTGACCATCCTGAGGAACCAGGGCTGGATCCGCATAACTTCGCAAAAAAATCGCTTCAGACATATTAGGAACGAATTCCCTTCCCCTTTCGAAGAAGGATATAACAGGTCCCAGTTAAAACGACGGCCAAGATCGTAAGCAAACCCGCACCAACCACAACGGAATTCGATTCTGTCCCAAAGAATCCATATCGGAACCCAGAAATCATATACACAATCGGATTCACCAAGGCGATATTCCGCCAAAAGCTTGGCAAACTACTCACGGGATAGAACACGCCCCCAAGATAGGTCAATGGAACAAGCACAAAGGTCAAAAAGGTCGTAATATCATCAAAGGTCTTTGCCCATAGCCCATTCAACATTCCTCCGAGGGAAAACACCAATGATGTCAAAAACGAAAACACGATAATCGCAAACACGCTATGAACAGAAGGACGAGCAAAGGCCAATGAAACACCAAAGACCAAACTCCCCGTCAAAAGCCCACGTAACATCCCAGCGGTAATATACCCAGCCAAAACCGTCGCTTCATGCACAGGAGCCACCAAAATCTCTTCAAAATTCCGCTGAAACTTCGTTCCAAAGAAAGACGAAGACACATTTGAAAAAGATCCATTGATAACCGCCATCATCACCAAGCCAGGAACAATAAAAGCCATGTACGGAACGCCATCAATCTCTCGGACCTGTGAACCGATAAATCCTCCAAAAATAATAAAATACAAAGACTGCGTAATCACCGGCGGCAATAATGTTTGGCGCCAAATACGCATAAAACGACCCACTTCTTTCCGAACGATCGTCTGATACGAAACCCATTGGATACGTGCGTTCATATTAAGTTTTAATCGCATCAAGAAATAAACGCTCAAGTTGATTCTCCAAAGGCCGAATATCAATCACCGTCCGTCCACGCTTCACCAGCTCAGATGTAACTTCGCTAATGTTTTGATGGCCACGCAAAGTCACTTCAATCGTTACGGGATCTTTTATCTTCAAATCAAAAATCCCGGCATCCAACAATCCATCCGTCTTATCCAAGGTTAAGACATACCCTCGTGTTTCCAAAGTCGCCAATAATTCATGGATCTTCCCCTGCTTCACCAAAGTTCCTTTATGGATAATCGCCACATTCCGACAAAGTTTTTCAACTTCTTCAAGATAATGAGTCGTTAACAAAATCGTCACACCCTTTTTATTCAGAGCCGTCAGGTATTCCCACATCTGATGTCGTAATTCGACATCCACCCCCGCTGTCGGTTCATCCAAAATCAACAATTTTGGATCATGCACCAAAGCCCGAGCAATCATCAAACGACGCTTCATCCCACCAGACAAAGTCATCGACTTCTGATCCCGCTTATCCCAAAGACCCAAAGCCTTTAAAAGCTCTTCCGCTCGCGGTGCTGCCTGAGCCCTCGTCAAACCATAATATCCCGCCTGTGTAATCAAAATATCCCAAACTTTCTCAAAAATATTGAAATTGAATTCCTGAGGAACCACACCGACATGAACCTTTGCAAGGTCACCTTCGGTATCTATGCTATGACCAAAAATCTTAGCTTCACCTGAAGTCTTGGTCACGAGGCTACATAGGACACCAATCAGAGTCGTCTTGCCCGCACCATTGGCTCCGAGCAATCCAAAAAAATCGCCCTCTTCAACCACAATATCGACCCCTTTCAAGGCCTCAACACCGTTCGCATAGGTCTTTTTCAAACTCTGAACATTAATCGCATGCATGGGTAAGACTTTATCCTTTATAGAGGAAAAGGACAATGCTCTCTCCCTAAAGAAAAAAGCCTCAATAGAGGCTTTTTACATATGCGTTCCTCCAATTTCAACTAAAACTTCAGACAGTTCTTCCAACTTCTTCGCATGCACCATGGGTAAAGCATCTTCAGCAAGCATTTCGGCACGTTCCAAGCTCTCTTCTAAAAGCCGTTTTCCACCTGGAGCCAGCAGAACATAACTGACCCGCGCATCATGCTCATCCGCCTCCCGCTTCACCAAACCAATCTTTTCCATCGGAGCCAATAGCCGGGTCACGCCAGACGCCGTCAACCCAACCTTATCCGCCAAATCGACCCGCCGAAGCTTTCCCCCTTCATTTTGACTCAAATGGTACAGAATCATAAAGTCGGTAAAGCCCAAACCTCCACCCAAACGACCATCAAAACGCCGGGCCACCACCGCCTGTGCCTTAGCTAAATGCAGAAAAAATTTGAGAACGGGTGTAATAGTTGACATATCCTTGATAAGTACTTGACGCATCAAGGATAAATCGAAAGTGAAAAAAATTCAAGAACTTGCGTCGTAAAACATTGCCATTTGGGGACAACCGATTTGTACGAACAAACTCCCCCACTCCCTTCTCAAAAGAACTGTCTTTTACACTCTTCTCAACCAAAGCAAGGCATATACCCCCCCCTTAATTCCTCTTAAGCCCTTAAAACTCCTATCCCCTAAAGGAGCTATGTTTTAAAGGCCTCCCTCCTCTTCTCTATATAAAGACAAGCAAACTAAAGCCCTAAAAAGGACACTTATGAATAGACAATAATCAATAAAGCGTCGTAAAACGCTTTAGCATAAAACAACTTCACTCTTGCTAAAAAGCACTTTTTGTGTCATCATGCCTTTCAACTTGTCCTAAGAAAAAGGCGAACTTCAGGGATTGGAGGCACTGTACTCCAACCCCTACTGAAGAAAGCGGAAATTCTTGGGATAAGCAAACAAATCTAAGCCTTCTTGCTATCAAGCAAGAAGTTTATCTCTATGCACATCCTATGGAAATCTTACCGATTGTCCACGAAGAATCTGGCGAATTAACCGGCGTCTGCCTCCCTCGTCACGAAGTCATTGCTCAGTCCGCTTGGTGTCAGACGACGAATATTTTCGTCATGAATGCAAAGAACGAAATTCTTTGCCACAAGCGCTCTTCCGTAAAGGAACGCATGCCTGGCGTCTGGATGACCCATGTTGGTGGTCATGTCGGCCAAGATGAAGACTTTGATAGCAATGCTCTCAAGGAATTATCAGAAGAAGCCGGTATTGATGCTACAGCTCAAGAATTGATTCACTGGCGCACAACCAGAATCCCTTCAGCTCGTGTCTGGGTTCGTGAATATGTCATCTTAAAGGACCTGCCTGTTGAATCACTCATTCCACAACCCGGGGAAGTCGACCAATTCGCTTGGTTCAAGATTGAAGAAATCTTACAAAATTTCCAAACCGAACCACACAACTGGTGCGTTGGAACACATGATTTCTACGTTGAGTATCACTGCTTACGCGCAGCATTGACTGCCGCTCAGCACACGGGTGCAATCAACCCTTCATCCCCACTCCATTCTTGGCACCCATTGGCCCGTCTGGAACTCGGTGGATCACTCGCATAAAAATCCGAACAACAAAAAAACGAGATGCCGTTCGTCCGCTCAAGATCTGAGCGCACAACAGCATCTCGTTTTGTATATGGATTCGTCAATCATAAAATGTCCCCTCTCAATCTCTATTCCCAAACCATCTCCTATCGCACATACTAAAAACAACGATGAAGATATTCAGCCAAAAACTCGTACCTTCTATTCTTCTCCTCATGATCTTAGGCGCAGGCTGCACACCTGTACCTCAAAAAGAAACGACCATCAAAACACAAAAAATCGAACAATCAGACTTAAAGACGCCTCGTATAGAACTCTTAAAAGAAAAATTGTTTAAACCTGGAAATATCCATCTCGCTTTCAAAGTTTTAGGCGAAAATGGACAAGAGCTCAAACCAGATGATCTTAAGATTCAACATGAACAAAAAATCCACTTGATTCTCGTCCGGGACGACATGACAGGATTTCAACATCTTCATCCTGAGTTCAGAGATGGCATATGGCATGTCCCAACCACCTTCAAAGATCAAGGAATCTACAATATGTATGTAGATATCGCTCCAGTGCAGGAAGATCCCCTCGTCTTACATCTTCCTTTGAAGATTAATGGTGATACAAAAAATCCACAAATACCAGAACCCAGCAAAGACCTCACAGTCCAAAACGGAGCCTATGAGGCAAAACTTACTATTGATCAACCAATACAGTCCAAGCAAGAAAAAACCTGGACATTCATTCTCACAAAGAATGGAAAATCTGTAGTACATGTCGAACCATATCTCGGGGCCTATGGACATGTCGTCGAACTTCAACATGGCAATCCTAAAGATTTTTTTCATGTTCATCCGATAACCCAAGAACAACCGAAAGATGGAAAAATCCAATTTTTAGGCTCTTTTCCAAACAAAGGGCGCTATACGATCTATGCCCAATTTAATATTGAAAATGAAATTCAAACCTTTCCAATCACGATCGATATACAGGATGAAGGCCAAACCGAAGACAGCATGCACGGCGCCCACTAAAAACCTTTAAAGTGACAGCATCCTTTCAATAAAAGGGTGAAAGCGCACCAAAACCAATCCAGATACTCCCCAAATAAAGGCATGCAGGATGTCCGTATATCCTCCAATATTCAAAAATGTATTTTTATAATGCCATAAACGCTTTCTCAAAAAACGAAATAGAACAAATGCCGTAATACCCTCTACACAAGCAGCGATCACCGCAAAAACAAGAAATTGCCACATCCAAGACAAAGAAGACATCGATGAATGCAACATCAAAACCAACAATGCCGAAAAACCGTAAATTGGGCACAAAGGAACAGGGAGAAAGGTCACACTCTTAAACTTCCCTGCATCAATTGATCTATAGGCCGTATCCCCGATCCAACCTACAAAGCTATACAGAACAAAATAACCTAAAACAGATATAACCATACTCCTTACGGCTGAAACAGATTGGTCGGCTTAAAGAGTACTTCCATAATTTCTGGAAATTGTTTTGCCGTTGCTTCAATTTGTTCACGCAAAACGGTAGCCCGACAAGCTCCCCCACTCGTTTGATGCTGCGGATCGGTCAACTCAAGGGTTAATACCGCATTTTTAACGGCAGCACCCTTTAATGTAACTCCTGCCAAAGGAAACTCTGTGGTAATCCCCTTCGCTCGCTCATCCGCAGTCAGATTTCCGCGCAATAATTCACGGATCGCATCTTGAATTGGGGTCAGAGATTTTGGCAGCAAGCGCTCAACGGCGATCAGACCCTTCCGGGAGCACAAGATATTTCCTGCAGCGTCCACATCTTGAGCCGCATTGTAATAGTACAATTTCGTCGTCGTAAGTTGTTGATCAAATTTGACCGGAATCCGAATTTCATGGGAATTCTCAGGCAAACCGGATGGATTATCCTTTTCCAAAATCAATGTTCCCGTAGGGGTGATTGGAGCAGTAAATGTGAGATCAACCACAAATGGAACAAATTCTGTCGTCATCCATTCACCTTGAGCCTGAGCGATCCCTGATCCCAGAGTCTTTCCATTTCCATCAACAATCCGCAAAGGAAAACTCGCTTCAAAATACCAATTCCCACGCGCCTGTCCTTCAATATGCAATGGACTCTTCACCGTGGCCTGAGGTTGAGGCATCGTCACCTGAATAAGACTCGATTCTGAACCTGTATTTGGGCTTGGGGGAGCTGTGATCGGTGCAGGCGAAGCCGGCTGCGAAGAGCCAAACCAATTATTCGCAAAAGCAAAATACACCAACAAGGCTAAACTGATAGCGATGAGGGCCAATATAATAGGGGAAAATCTCTGTGTCATATAGAAATCATTAAACCATCTCCCCCATGTAATACCATTTTTTAGCTCTTTATGGAAGTCTTTCATCCATTGGAACCTCAATCGCTAATAACTGAGCAAGCTCTAACACCTTCCCCTCCATCCCTTCCTCATCCCACATGGCATAGGCATCCCCAGCAGACAATGTCTCTCCTTTTATCTGAATTTTTCCCAAAATCACAAATAAAAATGTTCCATGACTTCTCTGATGCTGTTTTAATTCAAATGAAGCTCCAGCTTCAAACAAGCCAGTCTGAAAATAAGCATCCTGATGGATATACAATTGATCCACCGAAACAGTTGGTCCAATAATCAATTGAAATTTTCCAAAGAAAAGTTCAGGTGCAAAGGTTTTTTGATCATAACGCGTCTGAATACCTTGTTCTTTTGGAGTAATCCAAATTTGAAGCAAATGAACCGACTCTGTCGCGGACGGATTAACCTCACGATGTATAATCCCCGTCCCTGCTGACATGATTTGGACATCCCCAGCTTGAACAGTCGATCCATTCCCTAAACTATCCTGATGTCGAAGCGAGCCAGACAAAGGAATTGTGACAATCTCCATATTGTCATGTGAATGGTCTCCAAATCCCCCTTTGGGCTGAATCGTATCCTCATTAATGACGAGCAAAGACCCAAAATTCATCCGCTTCGGATTATAATAATTAGCAAAACTAAAAGAATGGGCCGATTTCAGCCACCCATGGTCAATATGCCCTCTTTCAGCATTGCGATGAATCTCGTATGGCATTACACGTTTTTTTCATCAAAGAATAACGGCGTCAATATATCAGCATACCTTCTAAGGAATTTTTCTCCAACAAGACTTGATAGAAAGCTTAATTTAAGCTAAAAAAGCCGAAGGACGCATGCACCTACATTACAAAAGGCATCTAGATAAGCTCGAAGCGCTTACCCATCCCTCCTATCTCAACGGAGACGAACCTCTCAAGAAAAACGATCAAAAATTGAAGCTCAGCATCGCGTCCCTTCTTCAACTCAACATGCCCGAACTCGTCTCAGCCCGTTGGGATGAACTCGAAAGCACGTCGAAATTATACCCAACCCCATGGAATACGAGACGCATCTCAATCGTATCCATGGTTTTTTTGTTCATAGAACCTCATCAAGCATAAAAATCCGCTATACACCAGAGAAATTTAACGTTAGAATAGTGTAAACCATATGTCCAAAAACAAAACAAAAATGATTCTCCTCATCGAATGTGATCAAGATCGATGCCAAGTTATCGCGTCAACCCTCAAAAAAGATGGTTTTCGAACTATGGCATTCCATACGGGCCAACAAGTCATACCCTATGTAGAAAAGCATAATATCGATCTCATTCTTCTCGACCTCATCATGCCGAAAATGGACGGCTTTCAAATACTCGAAGAAATGCGAAAAAGAAACATAAGCATTCCCGTCATCGTCGTTTCCGATCTCAGTCACCAAGATGATATTGAACGAGCTTATGGCCTGGGAGTAAAAGAATACTACAAAAAATCGGATCTCGACATCAACCTCGTCGCAAAAAAAATACATGATTGCATTGGGTGTGATCAAACACCGAACAAGGTTAACGGAGATGTGCTATACTCTTCTCAGTAAATTTTTTACTTAAAATAAAGTAAGACTCTATGAACGAAACAAAAAAAACATACGCGATCATTTCAGGAATAATCGCCCTCATGCTGGTTGGAGGTCTCGCTGTTACAAGTATCTACGGTGGTAAAAAGTCGGCTCCAGTAAGAGTCCAAAAAATCACCCGTACTCCGTCAAAAACAGCCGCACCGACGAGCCAAAAATCAGTGCAAGCGATGGTACGTACCCCATCAATCAACACGATTGACCAAAGCGTCACCGTAAAACGTTAAAAACAGGACATACAAAAAAGCCCTGCGTGACACCAAGGCTTTTTTTGTTTACCATCATCACGTATGAAGAAAGTCTCCCTTATCTCGCTCATTAGCGGCCTCGTCCTTTCATCTGGAGCATATATCGCATTCATTGTCGCTTTCCCATTAAAAAACAACGAACTCAAGGATCTTACATGGGATACTCGATCCCCTATGATCGCATTTAATAATATCCACAGAGAAGACAAGGATGGGCTACTCATTTTAAGGCTCACGGACGGCAAAGAGCAATTTATCGCCGGAGACTGGAACACATCTTTTAATACAACGGGCGATATCCTGGCGCTCGGAGAATTCCCGCCTGGCTATTCATCAACGACCGGGCAACACCTCTACGCAATTCAAGAGGGAAGCAGAATCAGCAGCATTCAACTCAAAGAACTCAATGGAAAAGCTATCTCGGTCAAGGAAAGCGATAATAAAGCTTATTTCTTATTGGAAATGAAAAAAGATTCAGAAACAAGCTTTTGTATCATTGAATGGGAAAAAGTCCCCCCATCTGGCTGCAAACTCATCCAATTACCTGCAATACAAAGCGCAGAGTGGGATATTTCATCTGACCATATCGTCATTGCTCAAACGGCCTCAGGAACAGTCTATCAAATCGATCCTTGGAATCAGGGCATTGAAAAACCGCAACCTATTGAAGCCTCAAAAACAGAATCTGCACTTGCCCAATTGAACAAAGATAAAAACCCCTCAGAAAAAAAGGCTTTATATCATGTTCTAAATGTCGTTGTATTCAAAACAGGAAAAACATGGAAAATTCACCGCGTCCCATGGTTCGCTTCTGTGAACTGGTTAGACAAAGAGCATTTCCTCATTACCCAAAAGGACCGTCAAAGTATCTACGAACTCAAAACAAATTCGATTGCAAGCTTGATTTCAGACAAAGATATTGGCACAAAGACCCCATCCTATCGCAAGTAAAATCATGAAGCGTTATAATGGTATCGCAGTGCCGATAATAAAATTTCTTGGCACAGGTCCAAAAATCCTCGAGTCCGAGCTAATTAAACGATCGTCACCCAAAAGATAGTACATCCCTTCTGGGACTTCATGTGTAGAGAACGTAGGGCTACGCGAATTCGTCGTCATTCCCTCAGATAAATAGTTCTCCTTTAAACAGGTTTCCGGGGCACCTTTCGGACCAGAGATGCAAACATTATTGCGTCGAAAGACCACTGTTTCTCCAGGTAAACCAACAATACGCTTAATCAAAAGCGTATCCTTCTTCCGAGGATCTATGAGCTGAACAACCTCAAAACGCCGCGGTAATCGAAAAAACAAAGGAGTCTTTAACACGGCAATGTACTTTCCATCCTGAAAGCTCGGCTTCATTGAAGGGCCGCTAATGACACCAAAGTCAATCACAAAAAACCGAATAAAAAAAATGAAAAAAAAGATATTAAATGTAATGAAAAGCGTTTTTGCAGCAAATTTTCTAATTTGGGAATTCCAGATATTGGATATCATAGCGTATGTTTGATGTACTTCTCCCTGCACTCCAATCCGTGGGACATGCTATTCGCATCGTAACCATCGAATTCGCTTATCACGACGCAACCTGGGGCTTTATAACCGGCTTTACGACGGCAACTGGTTTATATACGGTCATAACAAGTAATAATCCTCAACACATACCGAGCATCCTCACAAAAAGTCCGCCCGACTCATTTAGCGCCGTCGCAAAACGCGAATCAGATGGAAGCATCCTGGTGTCATACACCGAATTTCAACGCGAGTACAATCGTGTTCGCACGGTATTTTACTTAGCTCTATTCGCCTTTCTTATCCTCGTCATTGTTTCCTTGCTGCACTACTAATGTACCTCGCGATGAGCAAAGTATAACATATAAAAAACACCCCGATGGAAATCGGGGTGTTTTTTATCCTAGCTTAGAGCCCGTAAGCCGTAAGCGTCAGTGTATTGGTATATACCCCACGCACACCTGATGCAGGCATCACAAGCTTAAAGTAAGCATTCGCCGTTGGAGCTGGATCCAAGTCTGCGGTCTGCTGTGGCAAGATGAAGGTAACAGCTGTCGAGCTTCCATTCGCAACTGGCACACCAACGCCTGAATAGTCAAAGGTTGACGTCTTGTGAAAACGAACATTTGCTGAAGGAATAACAGAGTAACCAGGTAAATCAGACGCCATATCAGCATCAGCCTGAATTTCGGCATCAACGCTTCGATTACCTGTATTCTCAAAGGCAAGGGTCTGTTCAGCAGAAGTTCCGCCTAAACCCACTGTTCCGTAATTGAGTGTAACTGGGTCAATATCGAACGCATTTACACTAGCGACTTCAAAAAACGTATACAAACCACTTGATAAAGATGCTATATCGTAAACAGTCGAACTCGCCGTCCAATCTGTAGCTTCACCAGGGCTACCAGCATCCGTAGGATCAATATAATTCGTTAATGCAAAAGATGCTTCATAGACAGCATCTAAGTCACCCACTCCGGTACAACCCGTGAGCGAAGCAAAAGGGATGGTTTCCACATAACAATCATTGTTGTCAGCAGTACATTGGTCCGTTGCACTCGTACGGAAAATCTTAACGTCAACATGATCAATGTCCGTACAACCATTTGGATCAGAGACGCTACCGTAAACATACGCAGGCTTGGTCGTCCCTTCATTCGGTGTAAAGGTATTACCGCCTATTGAGCCACCCGTACCACCAGAACCATTGTATGCACCAAGACTATCAACCAGCGGTGCAGCATTTTCAACGGTCACTTCTTCTTCCGCATCATCTGCTTTTGACTTTAAATAAACGATTGAGAAAAGGGCGACAAGAGCGATGACGGTAAAAAGGATGCCGAACGTCATGTAAACTGCTTCTTGCGGACGTGGTGTTTTTTGATCTGGCATAAGAAAACATTTTTATGCTTGAACGTGTGCTGGGTTAAAGTACGCGTAATAATAATTTACCTGAACAGTATACCACACAGATAAATTTTTTCTAAAGTACAAAACATCTCAAAGAGAATCCGCAGTAAAATTAAGCACAATAGAACAAACACCTTCGACATCTGTGGATGGAATTTTCAAAACTAAATATGCTGTTGAAACAATATCAACTCCTGCACGACGCACGAAGACCTGTTCGTTTAATGGAGTATCCTGCATTGAAAGCATCGGCAAAACCTGATCCCATAATGCTTCCTTTTGAGCATCTGTAATCAGATTTAAACCGTCCGTGGTCGCAGTTGTCGTCGTAATCGCTACTACCTCTGCACCCGTTGCGATACGTAGAAAATCAGGTGGAATTGAAGCAGAACCAAGATTCGAACAGTCAAAGCCACCAACACTTGAAAATAAAGGCCGGACTAAACGATTACCTAAATTCCGAAATGACAATGGCTGGGGTTGCGCGATCTCTCCTAATGAAAGCTCACCAAAATCAACAAAATGCGTCACACTAAAACTCGCAAGGCTGTTTACCTCAAAATTCATACTCTCATCGAGATCAACCAAATCAGCCTCATCACGAACGACCGCCTTCGCAACCCATTGGGCTGAAGAAAAAGGGCTCCCTCCATCCGTCGGATCCGCAAAATATAATACCGGAACGACGACTTCATATTCGGCACTCAAATCAGAGACGCCAGTGCAACCCTGAAAAAGCGTGGTCGTTGCGGTGTAACAGTTCTCAGGATTCGCTTGGCAGCTCGAAGCCAAATCATTTCGATGCACCGTAACCTGCACATCCTTCAAATCACTGCACCCATTCAAATCAGTCACAACTCCGTGGACATACACCGGAAAAACACTTCCCTCAATCGGAGTCAAAGAAGAAATCTGTATCCCATAACTTTCCGTACTCACAATAACTGAACTAATGACCGGCTCAACCGCCTCAGCCACCATCGCCAATTGCTGGACAGCAGTATCCGCCTTGCTTTGTAAAAATACCTGCAGCTTTGTATATCCAACGATAAAACTCATGGCGAAAAAGAGCCCTCCTACGAACAGCTCAAACCTTCTATCTCGCCATTCGAATAGTTGATTTTTCACGATAAAAAATTATCCAAACCTGAATTAAGAACCTAAACCTTATTCTCTGGAGGAGCAGGAGGTTTCGAAACGCTCCTTGCGGTCGGTGGAACGACGGTTGGGGGAACAGTCGGCTTTACTACTGGCTTCACAGACATTATCTCAGGTGATTTGGCCATCGGCATCTGGATTGCAGTTAAAGCGTCCGGACGCTTTTTAAAAATTCTACGGCTAATCAAGTACAGCGCGACGACAATCAGAATCAAGACCAAGAGAATAGCCCAAAAAGGAATTCTATTTTTAATAGAAAAATCTACGCCGGACTCTTCTGTCTTTCTAGCTCCAAAACTGAAAGAACCAAGCGCACGATACGAGCCTGATAATTCCGGTCGATAATCCTTTTCAAAAGTCACCTTCTCACCAGAAGGAACAAACTTGGACTCCGTACTCAAAGAATCGATACGTTTCTCATCTTGATACACACTTACCCCCATAGAAGCCATATACCCAACATTCCCCGTATTCTCAAAGACTCCCTTAAAACCAACAATCTCTCCGTTCTCATATTCTGCCTTATCTACCTCGAATGAAACGGTCTCTCCCTTTTGAGACAAGGTTCCTCGTGACGACACCCGAAAACGAAGATCTCTTGAAGTAAAGACCGCTGTATCGTTCTTATAAAAAACAATTTTCATGACATATGATCCAATCGGAAGGTTGGCCTTGGTTGGGACAGTGTCCGAATTCGTCGAAAGCGCCTTAAAAATCTTCAGCTTCTCCTGAGCAATCTCTTCTGTATACAGAAAAGACGGGTCTTGCTCATCTCGAATTGAAACATCAATCCTATTGAGACGCGTATCAACATTCCCCGTATTGTTAAAGTGATACAAGAATGAAAGAATTTGCCCCTCTTCAGCCTCACGAACTTGCGGATTTGAAATTGCAAATACCTCGCGTTCTTCGGTGGTTACCGTAAATCGAATCGTCGCCAAAGCTCCCGTAAGGATTTGCGAGCCAGCGGCTCCCGTAGCATCACCGGATAAAGCCGTTGGCGCAACTTGAATTCTTGCTTCATATGTCCCCTCTTCTAAGTTGCCCGGCTCAATAAAAAATTCATACGGCGTATTATAGAGCCCCTTTGGCATGGCGAATCTCCCATCATTTGGCAAACGAATATATGGAGCTCCTGCACCCGTAACACGCGCTATCCCCTGCTCATCCTCCGCAGGATTGCTTCTGGTGACATACACCTGTCGCGAAATCGAACTATTTTGAAGCAAACCGTTTGCTTCAAATAAAACCGGCGAAATCCCGACTGCCAATACCGGCGAAGGAATAACACCAAACAACACAGCTGAAAGAACAGAAAGACCAAAGATATTCTTTAAAAAGCTCATAATCTAAAATGTATTTAAAGAAGATTATAAACGATCATCAAAAAAAGGTAAAGAAAAAATGAAATCATACGTCTTCGATCTTTTTGTTTCAACCAGAAAAACAACATACACAACCGCGAAATCCTGAAAATGCTCCACAAAATCTACCCAAACATTCTCAGGAAAGTCACGCGAACTCAACCAGTTTTATTCCTGACCATTTCGCCCATTTAGACACTCTTTCCATCGTAAAACGTTGGAGTCAAAGCGTTCAAATCAATGTCATCAAGACAACGCACATTAATCGCCGCCATCTTATGTCCATTCGGGAGCTCTGCTCTTGCAAAAGAACGAACTCCACAGACATGGCAAAAAACATGATGGATAATCTTTTTATGAAATTGATAATCCGTCAGCTTGTCTTCTCCAGACAATAAAGTAAATTGATCCGCTGGAACGAAGGCTAACCACGTTCCAGCCTTTACACACAATGAACAGTTACAGGTCAAAACCTTGGCCAAATCAGTCTTTACCTCATAACGAACCGCTCCACAGTGACAACCGCCGGTATACATTTTCATTTCAGACATATAGATATAGACAGCATAGGAGAAGAGAATCCTACGGTCAATAAATCATAAACCTAAAGAAATTGGTATTGACGCCAAGCCGAAATCCCTTCAAGCTGAGGACGGAAGCCATACACTGGTATGAGCTCCAACATGTAAATTATCTCCCAACTCTATCTCTATGGAACACTTAAAAGAAGGACAACAGGTCCCAGATGTAACCTTTAAAACCCGTGTATATGATGAATCTATCGCCGATGCGAACAAATATCGCTGGCAAGATGTAACAACAAAAGACATTTTCAGTGGAAAAAAAATCGTTATCTTCTCATTGCCAGGCGCCTTTACTCCAACCTGCTCCAGCTTCCATGCTCCAGGTTATGAAGCAGCCTATGATGAGCTCAAAAAAAATGGCATTGATGAAGTCTACTGCCTGAGCGTAAATGACGCCTTCGTCATGTTCCAATGGGGCAAAAATTTGAACCTCTCAAAAGTCAAAATGCTGCCAGATGGCAATGCCGATTTCACTCGCGGCATGGGAATGCTCGTCAAAAAAACCAATCTCGGTTTCGGCGATCGCTCCTGGCGCTACAGCATGTTGGTTGAAAACGGCGAAATCAAAAAACTCTTCATTGAACCAGGCTTCATAGATGACTGTCCAACCGATCCTTTTGAGGTCAGCGACGCCAAGACCATGCTCGATCATGTTATATCAGCGAAATAAAAACAGAAAAAACTGCCCTCGGGCAGTTTTTTGATACTTCCACAGGGCAAACACTTATACCTCCCCTGCCCCAGTCCCTGATTCATAAAATCTCAAATCTTTATTCGACATCCCCCAAGATTTTTGGATTGGATCAAGAATCCTCCATGTCTCAAGCACCTCTTCGCTTGAGGCAAATAAACGATGATCTGAATTCATCGCATCAAATAAAACCTGCTCATAGGCTTCAGGCAAAGTCGAATAATGCTCTTTAAACGCAAAATGCAAGGCATGTCTAGAAAGCTGATGGGCATAACCTGGTTTTTTCGCCCAAAGACAAAGCTCAACCCCCTCATCCGGTTGCAAACGGAGCACAAGCTCATTCGCTTCATGCCCTTGCTCCTTTTTATAAGAAATTCGAACTTCCGTGTATTTTCGATCAAGCGCCTTCCCTGTTGTTAACATAATCGGAACCCCAAACCATTCCGGCGCCGACGACTGAATGGTCACCGAAGCAAATGTCTCCACCATACTCCCCTGATTCCCCGCTTCTTCCTGATAACCCGTATACTGCCCACGCTTCACTGATTCCGCCATTGGACGATCCAAAGGAACGCTCAACTGCTTCAGAGCTTCGTATCGACAGCTTGGCACCAAATCTAAACGATCCGTCGATGGGAGCTTCATCAACGTAAGCGCAGCCAACTGCAAGAGATGACTCTGGATCAAATCACGCAAAGCTCCCGTTTGCTCATAAAATATAGCCCGACCTTCAATTCCAATCGCTTCACTTGCAATAATTTCAATCTTCTCAATAAAATCTTTATTCCACGTTCGTTTAAATAAAGAATTTCCATCACGAAATACTAAAATATTTTGCGCCGCTCCTTTCGCCAAATAATGATCAATACGATACACCTGCTCCGACAAAAAATAACGCTCAATATGTTCGACTAATTCTTTTGCGCTCGCCAAATCAACTCCAAATGGCTTTTCTAATAAAAGCTTGGTTCGTGGAACATTTGATAATCCAGACCTCCCCAATAATTCAATAATCGGACTTGAAACATGCGGCGGTACCGAAAGATAAAATAATCGCTGCGCTTCACCACCAAGCTGCGCTTCAAGTTGGTTTAAATAAATGGTCAATCGATCATACCCATCCGCTTCTGTCAGACTCATCTGAAAAAGCTCCGTATGCTCTCGAAGATAGGCTTGATTTGCAGATTGTGAAATCAATGCATCCAAATCAACATCCGCCCGACGCGTAATCCCGACCAAACGAAAGGACTCAGGCAAAGCTCCCAAAGATGCCATCTGTCCAATGGCGGGAAGTAATTTTCGCTGAGCAAGATCCCCCGTTATTCCGACAATAATGACAATCGTGGGGATCATGATTTGCATCCCTTCTTGTTTCGTCATACAGCTAGAAAGATCTTAACGCTGAACAAGGAAAAAGGAAAGTAACGATACAAAAAAGTTGACACATCTCCAATAAGAGAATCTAATGAAAGAATAAGAGGCACTAACATATCTTCAAAAAATATGGACAATACTCAAAAAAGCGGCGACTCGTTCAACCAAAAAGAGCAAGAGATTAAAGACGAGCTTAGACAAGAAACGCAACGCTACGCAGATACAGCCAAGGATTATGTAAGATCGGCTTCAAACAAAGTCGAAGAAGCCACAGAAAAAGCCAAAGAAAAAGGGCAAGAATTAATGGAGCGATTTAACGAAAAAGAACAAAAAGCCAAAGAACAAATGCAAAAAGCAGCAAAACAGGCAGATGAATACGCTCATCAAAATCCCTGGTCGCTCATTGCTGGTGCAGCCCTCATAGGATTCTTTATGGGCATGCTCGTCAAGAATGACAGAAATCGTTATTAAAAAATAATAAGAAGGGATTGGAGTTTTTCGTCAGATCTAAAAATTCCAATCCCGCTTTCTTCTCTTGTATGAACATCCCGCAATTACTCATGGAGTATGCAAAAACACGCATCGAAGGAACCATCGCGCATGCCGTCGCTCCCATTGGCCCTTATGTAAAAAAACTAAGCATGGGCGTATTTTTTATCTTATTAAGCGTCGTTTGCTTTACATTTACACTTTTATTTCTAACCACCAGTTTATTCTTTGGTTTTGCAGACTATGGAGATCTCGGCTTAGCCGCTCTATGGACCGGACTCATCACCGTCATCATTGGCGGGATAATGCTCGGAATTGGACTATACCTCTTCAAAAAGCCAGAATTCGTAAAATAGTTTCAACGAAGGCAAGCCCCTAAAACAAGGGCCGCGTTCCAAATCCCACAATCTTCCCGACAAGTTCAGAAATCTCATCTGGATGACCATAGCTAAAGAACTTCTGGGAAACGAATCGCAATGAACTCGAAGGAATCGAATCTTCTTGATGGATACAGACAATCGTTTTACCCAAATCATTTGCCCAACCCAATTCAATCCCCATTCCCGTCGAAGCACGCGTCACATCCGCAATAACAAAATCACACTCTGAAAGAACCTCCTTGGAATTGATCTGTACCCCATCATGCGGAAAAATAAACGTATGAGCGCCAAAGATAGGACTTTGGCGAAGCGGTGTATACAAATCATTCTGGAAATCGAATGAAGATGAGTGGGCGATATAAATTTTCATAAAAGAGTCTCCCTAAGACTATCCTTGGAACCGAATGACGTCTATCTTTACAAAATAATCAAAGTCACTTAAGGTCGACTCTGCCCTTCCACGCCTCATCAACAAGGATTGTTCCATGGACCACTATGTCGATCTCGATAAACTCTCCGAAAGACAGCGCCTAGTTCTCGAAAAGGCGTCCGAAGCCATGAAATTGGCCTATGCTCCTTGCTCCGGCTTCCATGTCGGCGCAGCCCTGATTTCGCCAGATGGACGAATCTTCGCTGGTTCAAATGTTGAAAACGCATCATATGGCGCCACCATCTGTGCCGAACGATCAGCTATCGTCATAGCGAATTCGCTCGGCTGTAGAACCTTCGAATACCTCGCTATCATCGCCCGTGGCAAAGGCTTCATTACCAAAGAAGTCACCGCTCCCTGCGGGATCTGTCGGCAAGTCCTCTTTGAGTTTGCACAGCTCGCCGGTCTGAACATCGCTATTATCCTTGCGACCACGAACAAGGATAAAATCCTAGTTACCACGATCGAAGACCTCCTCCCAAGAGGTTTCGGTCCAAAAGATCTAGGCATAGATCTAACCCCATTTCGTCGCTGAAATACCATCGCTCCATCGGAGCGATTTTTTGTTTAAAAAATGCTATAAAAAACTCTGACCGATATGTCAGAGTTTTTTACTCTCCAAAGTCAATTTTATCTCTTTGAATCACTCATCCCAACTTCATGACATCCATATCCAAGCTTCCGAAAAGACACATACGAAATGAGAAGCACGACAAAAAACACAATCGCCGGAGCCGCTTGGGCAAGTCCATCCCCCAATGCCATATGAGATATGGCGGCCCCAATCAATTCAAAAGCAAAACCCGCATAAGCCCACTCACGCAAAAAACGGACTTTATTTTGCCAAATCCCCACAATTCCAAGAAATTTCGCGACTCCAATGATCACCGAAAAATAAGCTGGATAACCTAAATGCTGAAAGATAGCGATTGCTTCCGGAAATTTAATGAAATCCAAATAAGCTCCAGGCAACATCGCAATCGTAAACAAAACGGTCGAGACCCAAAAGGCAATTTTCCAAGATTTTGTCATAAATAAACGTATTTTTTAAGTTAAATACATCAAATGAATGAAGGATATCACAATGTTCAATCTCGTCACGCCTTCGACCAGCTGCTGCGTATTCTGAAGAACCAAGATTCCAATCATCACATAAACCAGGATATTCACTCCCCAATTCTTGGAAAAGAGCTTTAGCGCACTTCCTAAGGCTTTATTTGGAATAAAAATCGTCCCATGAAAATTAACTGCCGCCGAAACTTCATCTAAGATAAGATGGAGAATGAATCCAAGCGTTAAAGAAACTCCAAGCAAAAAAGCCTCCCATTCATCAAACCCTGTTCGACTCGCCAAAGAAAAAAGCAGCAAGCCCGACAATACACCAGCTGGAATCGAATGAACCATTCCCCGATGACGGGTAAATTTCCGAAAAATCGCGCCCAGAATACCCCAAACCAAAATCATCGCTCCAACCGTCGCTCCAATCAAAAGCCAATAATTCCCTGGCACATATTTCCATACATATAAAAAAGACCATCCACCCGCGATCAGAGCAAGCGGACCAAAAGTAATATGAAATGGCAAACCACTATCGCTATCGATATCCGGCAAAATAGCACCAATAATGACAGCCAGAGCCACCAAAATGAAAAAACTCCATTCGGTCGGGACTAATGCAAAGCTCAGCAAGGCAAAAATACTTGCTACCCCGAGCGCAATCCCAAAAGAAATATGAGTTCGAAAGCTAGCCATAAACGTGCAGGGATTATTACATTCCGTTGATACGGAGGCGAGTCATGCCAGACAAAATCCCCGTCTGGATTAAAAGATAGGTTTTTTGAAAAGTCTTAAGCGCTGCTCTTGTTGCCGTTCCAAAAAACGTTGTCTCCTGTCCTCGCGAACCCGCCCCAGTCTTCGCCAACGTAAACCCATGCACATTAAGAAAAACTTGAAGCGATTTTACATCGGTACCTCTTGATCCATATCGAAGGTCTCGAGGAAACTTCTGGCTAACCGGACAAGTAATCTTTGGCACAAGCGACTGCGCAAACTGACGTGTTTCTCCAGCAAAAACTCCACTTTGGAAAAAAGCATAGGAATTCTGAAAGGCCCGGACAGCCGCCAATGTCGCAGGACCGAAAAATGTCGTTTCATTCCCTTTAGAGCCCGGACCAAACTTCGCCACCGTAAACCCATGCGCATTTAAAAACACTTGAAGAAGCTTCACCTCTGCACTTTGCGAACCATACTTCAAATCCTTCGTAAATTGGCTCACATAACACAACTTCACCTCTGGCGGCACAGAGACCGGCGGTACCGCAATCAACGTACCCGTGGGTACATAAAAAACCTGATGCGAAACAATGGGCGAGATCTGGCCGGTTTCACTAATAAAACGAACATAAACGGTATATAAACCCGATATCTCAGGCAGCAAAAATGTTCGTATCGGCACATAGCTTGTCGACAAAGGATCACGAAAGGAAGAATCCAAAGACACCGAATAACCACGAACGGTAAATAAATCTACCATATAGCTCAATTGAAGCAGCGGATTCGATGTTACCCCACTCCCATCATTAATCATAAAATCCAAAGGAATCCGAATTCCATCCGAACGAATCATCCCCTGTGGGGCAAGACCAGCCCCAACCCCTCCCCCTCCAGAAGAAGTACCCTGCTCATCTTCAACGACATCAACTTCACCAATGATAAAATCACTAAAACTTATTAAACCTGTCACCTGAATACTCGTTGCCGTTTTTGTACCGACCGTCGGCGAAGACCAGACCCCTAAACTCAATTTCTTCACCACAAAATTCGACGTATTTGCCCCGGCATCCACATCAGAGGCAAGAAAATGAAAAACGGCATCATAGGTATCAAAAATAACACTCTCATTCTCAAAACTCACATAACGATTCACACTTTTGCTCGAATTAATACCCGAATTTTCGACATCCGGATGATCACTCGCTGTCGTCGACGCTATCAACATCCCAGCCACTGTCACTTCCCCAAAAGACAGATCAATCGGCGAATAATCGCTCCCCGTTCCAATAACAAATGTCTTAGATACGGCTCCCGTAGCGACATGCATACGCAAACGTCCCACAATATGGCCGCTCGTACGCGCAATGGAATTATCTGAAGTCATCTCAAACGTATTCCCTGCTCCAGTCACAATATTCCCACTAAGAAGTGTTAGCGTCGTACTCACCGACGTATCATGGCTCAAATAAACGCCTCCGGCATTATTAATCGTCAAATTATTAAACGTTGTGGTCACTGTATCCAAAATCGTCTGAGCCGAGGACTGACTAAACACAACCGTGCCCAGGGAAGCTGAAAATACCCCCGCCGAATTCACGACAAAGGGCGTCCCCGCTCCCGTCAATGTCAAAATTGTCGTGCTTGCAAATACCGTATGGATACCCGTTCCTCCGGCGGCGCCAACCGTAAATACCCCACTTACCGTCATATCATTCGCAAGACTATAGGTCACATTCGAAGTATTCACCGTTGTTCCAGCTCCAAGATGAGCATAGTCAGCGACCGGGATCGTGGTCGCGCTTGTGCCCGTAAAATTGACGGTGGATCCAGTCGTCATGAGTGTATTCCCATTCAATACGAGCGGCGTACCCGACCCAGAAAGAGTCAAAATGACATTCGAAATATCAAGGGTATTCACCCCGGTCGAAGGAGCCAAAACCGTTAACAAAGAACCAACGGTAAAAGACGAAAGCGACGTATAGGTTCGCGCCGCCCCGGTTGAAGTCGCGCCCAGAGTCAAATTATTATAGGTCGTGCTCGCAATCGTCGTATCACTCGTTCCAATATATTTCACATGAGAAGTCTGAGCCGTAAATACACCAAAAGAGTTGATCACGAATGGCGTTCCAGATTGGGATAAGGTAATCGTCCCCGTTCCAGCCACCAAGGTATGGACACCGGCCCCAGAAGCAGCTCCAATCGTCAATGTGCTCGTAACCGTGATTGATGCGCTCGCAGGAATCGTATAGCTCACATTTGTCGCATTCGCCGTCGTTCCGATTCCAAGGCTATAGTAAGCCGTATTTAAAATTGCTGTAATCGATGTACCCACATAATTAACCGTAGACTCATTCGCAAAAAATGCACCAGAAGCATTCACTCTAAAAGGAGTACCACTTCCTACAATCGAAATAGTATAAGTGCTTGCATTGAATGTATGAATACCAGCCCCCGTTGTGGCACCAACATTCAGCGTTCCATTCACTGACATATCTCCAGCCAAAGTATATGTCGTATTAATTGCATTGGAAACAAATCCGACGCCCAAATTATGATAGGTTGTGGCCGTAATCGCCGTCGCACTTGTCCCTTGATAATTAACGGTAGAGCTCGTTATCGTAAAGGTATTTCCATTCAAGACCAAAGGCGTTCCAGATCCCGTTAACGAAAGTGTTTGACTTGAAATATCAAATGTATTCACCCCCGTCGAAGGCGAATTGAGCGTCAACACCCCGCTCACCGTCACTGAACCAACCATGCTATAAGTCCTCGCCGCACCTATCCCTACAGCGCCCAAATTTAATGTCGCATAGGTCACAGTCGCAATCGTCGTTGAACTAGTGCCCGTATAATTCACCGTAGAAGCAGTCGTCGCAAATGAACCAGATGAATTCTTTACAAAAGGGATACCTGATCCAGACAAAGTTAAGGTAAATGTGCTCGCGCTAAATGAATGTGTAGAACCAGAAGAAGCACCGACCGTCAATCTATTTTCAACGGTCGTATTCCCCGCCAAGACAAAAGCTGTGACCGAGGCATTCGCCGTCATCCCCGTTGTCAAATTAAAATAGGTTGTCGCATTGATATTGGTCGTTCCACTTTGCGAATTGTAATTCACCGTCGCTCCGGTTCCATTTGCCGTAAATGTACCACCTGAACCAACAGGGGTTCCAGAACCCATAATCGTAAGCGTCCCCGTCTGCGCTCCCGTCGCCAAAGAAAAAATTGGAGCTGGCCCGGTATTTGGCGTAAATGTAAGCGTCCCAACCGTCATAGAACCCGATTGAAGATCAATTTCACCCGTATTTGTAAAACCCCCACTCCCCGTTGAAACTCCCCTCGCCGTCCCGCTGATCGTAGATGTCGCAATCGCGAAAATAAGCTTGGTCGTATGAGTACTGTCTGGAACTGTCGTAGACAAACCCGAAGTAACCGAGGCCGCCGTCATTCCACCTTCACCCATAATGGTCGCATTCGCATCCGTGGAAGTAGAACTATTCAAAATCACCGTACTCGTAACTGTCAAAACAAAACCCGAATCGACAGAAAGCGTCGCTGAAGAGGAAGTCGGAGAAAAAACCACTGAACTAACCGCCGTATTCGCCGTAACGGTCACAGTCGCTCCAGAATAAAGAATCACCGTATCCCCTACGCCTGGAGAAATACCGCCACAATTCGTCCAAGTCTCAACGGTACTCCAATTACCGCTCGTCGAAGCGATACAGGTCGCCGCTGACACCGAATGTGTCAAAACAAAAAAAAACCAATGAGACTGCTCAAAAGAACAGAAACCACCAATAAACTCTTTCCCTTTAAAAGGGACAATACAAGCTCAATCATCTTCAATACCAGTCTAACACAAAAGCAAGCATTACAGATAAAAATATATCTAAAAATGCAGGTGACCATTTTTCTGCTATGCTCCTCCCATGCAAACCTCCAAAGACCCTCTTCACGGAAAAACCCTCCAGGCCATCCTGGAAGCTTTGGTTACCAAATTCGGCTGGAAAGAACTCGGCCAACGCATTAAAATCAACTGTTTCGTCAGTGATCCGAGCATCAAATCCAGCCTAACTTTCCTCAGAAAAACACCCTGGGCAAGAGAAAAAGTCGAAGAATTATACCTTCGGACCATTGGACGAAGCTCAAAAGCCAATGATATCGGGACTCCAATCAATTTAGATCTTTAAAAAAAATAACCCTGATCATTCAGGGCTATTTTTTTCTTTCTCTCATTGCTGCAAACTATCACTCGGCACGGCAACAGACGCCTCAACTTCTGCCGGATTAAAGTCCAACAATCCATTCACCGGGAGACCAAAAGTATAGTTCGTGTAAAAAGCATCAGAAATATCATCAATCTTCTTATTCCAATCTACACCATAGAGCAAGGTAGCCACCGCTTCAGAACCAATTGGACGAAGCAATCCACCCTTTGAAACCGTATACACCTTCGAGTTTGTCGTGAACTTCACCATCTTTTTCCCTGGTTTATAGGTCACATTTGGTCCAAGCGGAATCGTAGCCAGCTGGGTCAATCCAATAACCTGAACTCCTGAGAAATCTGGATACCATGTAAAATACACCTGAGAATTCGGAAAAGCATGACGCTTCCCATCTGTCCCAACATAGTACACCGCAGAATCCTCTTGAGTGTTCTTATTCCCATCATCTGGAAGCTTCACAAGAAAGTGAGGAGCAACACCAATCTTCTTCAGATTATCCAAGAGAACTGCCGTCGATGGGCCGCTAATTTCTCCACCTGAGGTATAGCTTTGAAATGTTGTGATTAAAGGAGCCAAACCATTTCCACTCCCGCTAGAGCCTAATCCCCCTCCACCACTACTCGTAGGAGCAACCGTTGGCGTAGTACCGGTAATATTATTTGTAACGGATGAAACCACAGCCAGATGAAAACCAGTTGACTGGCTCGTCACCGAATGAGTAATCGTCCCTGTCTGATTCCCAAGATTCTGGACAATGGCCGTCACAGTAACCGTCACCGGAACATTCCAATTCGATGAAGTGAATGCAATAGAAGAAGTCGAAACTGTTTGATTCGCATCCGGAGAAACAACCACCGTAACGGTACTGGTGGGCTGAGAGTTCAAAACAATCGTATACGAATCTGTCGCTCCGCCCTCTACGGTCGTCAATGTCGTTTTGGACAAACCAACACTCGCGCTAGCCGTGGTTGCGCTTGCACCCGTAGACGTCGCAGCATTCAAGCCATCACCATTTTGGGCAATAACCGCAAAGATATAATCTGTAGAAGCGGCCAGTCCCCTTGCCACACCCGACCATGTTGAAGAAGTAAAAAATGTTGGCGTCGTCGTGATTACCCCAGCCGATGTAAAATATTCAGCCGTCGTCGAGCTATAAACGGCATACAAGGTACTCGTAGGATTCCCATTTACATTAATAGACAAAGGAACCGTTGAGGTAGTCACTGTCCCAACCGTTGGAGCAGCAGCTTGATTGGCGGCTGTATATACCAGAGAACTGGTTGCATAGGTAGACGTCGTCACCACACCATCTCCCGCAGCAACACGAAATTGATACTGTGTATTCACCGAAAGACCAGTAAACGTATAATCCGTGTCCGAAACATCTACGGTGGTAATCTGAGAAAAAGAAGCACCTCCATTCGAGGATTGTTCAAGCACATACAAGGTTTCTGAACCCCCACCGGCCGTCCAAGACAATGGAATCGTCGTTGCCGTCCGGGTACCAATCACGGGACTCGTCGGAGCGATATTGACTGAGTTTTGAACCGCTAAATATAAACCGTCCTCAGCTGCCGTGGCCCCAGCCGCAAAACCATTATTCCCAGCCGTTCTCGTAACCACACCGCTCGTAATACTATTTGAACTACTATAAGTAATAAGCGCACAACCACCACCACCGCCACCACTCGAAAAGCCACCATCGCCACCAACCAAAGTAAAAAGTTGTGGTGTTCCCGCAACCGTCCCAGCCGAAAGATTCACCCCACCCCCCGAACCACCTCCATTATATGTATAGATATCGCTGTAAGTCTCTCTATACCTGGCACCCCTAGCAGAAAGGGTACCATTCAAGGTCATTGTACCCGCTACAGTCAACTTAATCAGCCCTCCACCATATCCCCCCATCATGCCCATCTGAACCACCACCTGAACCAATCGTTTCAACATCATTGATATTGCAGTAGGCCGTACCTCCTGCGAAAGATACTCCTGCGCCACCATCACCGCCATGCCCTCCTCCACCTGCACCACTAAAGTTATTCCCATTACCACCTCCTGGACCATAACCAGTATAGTGACCAGCAATACCTCCAGAATAGCCTTTTCCATCCACATTAATATATGACCCAGACTCGAAGGTAATATTATCGGCTTCAATATTTAAAACATGAGTCTGTGCATCAACATTCTGTGCATGCGTCAAAGCACCACCATTCATCGTAAAATCCCCAGAAAGAGTAAAAGGAGTCGTTGTAGAATAATATGAGAATGTCGTCGTCCCTGCATTAATCGTAAGATCATTAATCTCTGTCCCAAGCCAATTATTAAATGCAAGTGAACCACTGGAAACAAAGGAGTTAACGGCGCTTGCCAGAGTCGCTCCATTATCAAGCGTTAAACCAGCACCCTCCGCAACCTGAAGCGTCGATGAGTTCGTAAACACGGCACCATTTAAAAGGTGAAGCGTGGTACTTGCAATCACGTTTGTATTGAGGGTAACGGCACCAGAGACTCTCATGGTTCCTGTCGGACTATTCGCAGCATTCGCGAATGGATTTCCAGCATTCATCAAAACCAGAGACTGCGAGGATGTAACGTAAAAATTAGCGTGCCCAAGTGTCAATGAATGAAAGGTAAAATCATCACCCACTGGGGTTGTCGTTGCAGCAGTTCCAGAAACGCTATTAATCGAAAAAAGATCCCCATTCAAACCAGCAGCTTTAATATAAAGCAAACCTGCACCTCCCCGAACCCTGTCTGCAGTACTCGTTGCACCGCCGATAGCGACCTGAGAACTCGTAATCGAATTTGAAACCGAATATGAAATAAGCGCACAACCTCCCCCACCACCGCCACCCGAAAAGCCACCATCGCCACCCGCCAAAGTAAAAAGTTGTGGTGTTCCCGCAACCGTCCCAGCCGAAAGATTCACCCCACCACCTGCACCACCACCATTATATGTATAGATATCGCTGTCCGTATCTCTAAACCTAGCGCCCTTGGCAGAAATCGTACCGTTAATCGTAAGGGTTCCAGAAACGTTCAGCCGGATCAGCCCTCCACCATATCCCCCATCATGCCCATCTGAACCACCACCTGAACCAATAGTTGCAACATCAACTAAGCTGCAATAACCCGCTCCACCAAGAAAGGAAGATCCTGCCCCGCCATGACCACCGTGCCCTCCTCCACCAGCACCACTAAAATTATTCCCACCACCACCCCCTGGACCATACCCAGGATAATTGCTAGATACTCCTCCAGAATAGCCCCTTGCATCAACATTAATCGAACCTCCAGCTTGAATATTAACATTACTTGCACTGAAATCGACCTCATAAGCTTGAACCGTCCCATTCTGCTGATGTGTCAATAAACCTCCGGACTGAATAACAAGCGTACCTGTAATAGACTGGGCGACCGCATTTGATTGAACAAGCGTACCTTGATTTGCAATCGTAATATCCCCTCCCGAAGCAATATCCCCAATCAAAACCAAACCCGTAGGATTCGTTCCAAGACCAACAGTTAAAGTCAAAAACGAAGCTGTTTGCCCGGTAGACAGAGTCGTTGTTACATTATCAATAATAACGTCATCAAGCGCCGTGGGAACGACTCCAGAATCCCAATTCGCATCGGTCTCCCACAGCCCATCCGCTGCACTCCCATCCCAAGTGACGGTCGCCGCCTGAACAGAAAAAGGCAGACAGAAGAAAACGAAAGCGAAAAAAAATGTACAGAAAAGAATTGAACTCAGTCTAATTTGCATGTCTGAACAGTATACCATGAAACACTAATACAATGCCCCTCCCCACATGAAGTAGAAAGGGGCATCTTCTATTTTTTGCCCTATTTCACAATCGCTTTCAATGCAGACATCAATCCACCAAATGCGGCAAACATAAAGATAGCCGCAAAAGCCCAACCAATAAATGGAATCAATGAGATAATCATCATTAGAACACCTCCCAGAACAATCGCCTTCCAATCAACCATCCAGCCTCGCTTCTTATCCAGCAAATTCATTGCCCAGACACCAAGGATTATCGCGGCCAAGATTTTCGATATGGTCGAAAGCAGTATATATGCCAGAAAACCAAAGAGGCCAATTGGAATACCGATCACGGTGAACAACACCAAAAAACAAGCGAGCGGAATCATAAAGGTCCAAATCGCACCCCAACCAGTTTTCTTCCAAAAATTAGCCAAAACATCCGCGGTAATACCAGCCACGCGCATTCTGAAAAAATGATTTCCGATAAGCGCAACCAAGAGATACACGAGAAAGAAAAACAAAGAAGCTAAAATCGCACCGAAGAATCCATTCCCTTCTCGATGACTTCGCTCTGACTTCTCCATTTTTTGAAATGTATGCCCTCCTGTCACGACTGCACCCTGTTCAATTGTTGTGTCTTTATCTCCACGATGTTCCAATTTTCCAGCAATCTTCGCTGACGAAGCAATCGTCAAATCACTCACATCGCCTAACACATTGCCACCAACTGTCCCACGAATAACGGCATGAGCCCCAGCGACTCTCACATTCCCCTTCACCTCACCCTCAATCGTAATCGTAGCGCCAGCGACATAAAGATCCCCTTTGATAACGGTACCCGGCAAAATATGGACAATGCTCCCAGCGGCCATCACATCGCCCTCAACCGCACTATCCAAGGTAACCTGACTCCCAGCAATGCGAGCTGCATGACCAATCGCACCGGTCACATTCACGATTGAACCAGCCGCCTGAAGACTATGCGACACATTTCCAGCCGAACGAACAACAGAACCAGCTAAAAACGAATCTCCCATCACATTCGTATCAACCGAGACATTCGCTCCTGCAGCGAACAAATCCCCGCTAATCACTTGCGCAGCGCCCAAGCTCACCGACTGACCGGACTTAAATTCAGCCGCCTCAACCGGCAAAACACTCACCGTCACCCCAACCAATAAAGCTACAGAAAACAAGAATTTTCTAGACATAAAAATAATAATGAATAAACTCTCGGCAAAACGAGATGCCTCATACATGAGGCAGACGAGAAGTACTAATGAAACAGTGTAGACCTAAGTAGAAAGATTGCAAGCGAAAACGTAAGAAAAACAATTTACAACCAACAGAAGCTAAACCCAGTCTAAAAACAAAAGCCTGTCTTTATTCAGACAGGCTTTTTGAATGGCTCAATTATTTCTGCAAACTGTCGCTCGGAAAAGTCACCGAAGCTTCAACCATCGCCGGATTGAAGTCTGCCAAGCTATTAACGATCAACCCAAAGGAATAGTTCGCATAGAATGTGTCAGAAATATCATCGATATTCATGTTCCAATTTGCTCCATACAACTCCATAGCAGCTTGCTCACTCGCAATCGCACGAAGAACCCCACCCTTCGCCACCGCATAGACCATTGGACTTGTCGTAAATTTCACCATCTTCTTTCCTGGCTTATAGGTCACATTGACTCCGAGTGGAATGCTTGCCAATTGAGATGAACTAATGACCTGTACTCCTGAAAAATCCGCATACCAGGTTGAATAGCTTTTCAAATTCGGAAAGGCATGACGTTTTCCATCCGAACCGATGTAATACACCGCCGAATCATCTTGCGTCATTGTATTCTTATCATCTGAAAGCTTCACCAAAGAATGAAGCGCGATACCCATGAGTTTTAACTGATCGATCAATTCTGGATTTGTTTGAACTGATTGAAATGTCGTAGTTAATGGAGCCAAGCCACCACCACTCCCACCACTGCTTGTACCACCGCCTCCGCTACCAGCCGTGACCGCAATCGAAAAGGACAATGTCGCAGTATCCGTACCTACATCACTCGTATCATATGCATCGGTATAGGTAATCGTACCCGTACCTGTAGCCTTAAGTTCAATCACTCCACTCTCATCATCCCCAAAGGCTCCCGTAACGGTACCAATACTTCCCCGAAAAATACCTGTTGCCGCACCCGTTTCCGTCAAGGTAACCGTTTCGCTATCCGATCCTGAGGCGACATCAGCTGTAAGCAAGACGGTCAGCGTATCAGCGACTGAAGCATTTAGATTTCTGCTGGCATCCTCAACACTGATATAAACTGTTCCCGACATATTGTAGGAAGAAGCTGATGCATACAGACTATCTGCAAAGAAAATAGTTACATGTGGGTAAACTAAATTCCCAGAAGCACCAATCGTAATTAGACCACCTGTATTGGAATATGTTCCAGCCGACGCAAAACGTGTATTACCCAAAGCTAATGTTCCATTCGTTAACGAAAAACTATTCGTGGTTGTCACATTCCCGGCAGCTGTAACCGTATAACCTGTGCTACTCACAGAAAGGTCATAAAATGTGTACCCCGCTGGAAGCGTCTGATTCGTCGTTCCAAGAAATTGGACGGCAATTTCTTCTCCACTTAAATTAAGACCACCAGAAGTATCTATCCAATCTTTATAAATCTTGATTGTTCCGTCACTATTCGTCGGAATCGTACCAGAATTAACAAGGTCGCCATGGAACTCAAGCGTTGGCATCGTAGTATAGGCCGCACTAATCGAACCTTGATTGGTCGTCGTTCCAGTAAACACATAAGTATAACCCGCTGGTCCTAAAATGAACAGCGATGTGCTATTGATACGCGTGGTTCCATTAACCGTAAAATCTGCATGATCAGGCTGAAAGTAAGCACCATACAGATTCAAATTTCCATTCACCGTAACGTTAATGCCTTGAGTATAAACCGTTGTATACTGCGTAGAACCACCCGCCGTTGTACTGACGGATAAATTATTAAAGGTTAAGTCGCCTGAAGACCTGATCCATGCACCATAGGTCGAAGACGAAAAAACCACCGTTCCCGTCCCTGGAGTAAACGAACCCGTTCCGGCAATCTCCCAGTCATTTCCAAATGTACTCGTATTACTTCCCGCAATCAGCGCACCAGAAGAAGTTGTATTATTAAAGACATTCAAAGCAAAACCCGTCGTCGTAAACGTCGCATTCGTATTGATCAACAAATCAGACACGGTAGCCTCAGCACTCAACGAAGTCGATGTCGCCATCGGAATCACCGCCGTGCTCGTGGCACCAGGCACAAATCCACAATCCCAATTCGCCGCCGTGTTAAAATCATCTGTTCCCACACTTGCAAAAGTACAGGTTGCAGCCTGGATAGGACGAACCTGAACAATGAATGCAAGGAATAATCCGAACGCCGTTGCCCCTCCTACTCGAACCATTAAAGAAAAGAACGAAAGTTTCAATTTCATAAAGATGCTCCGAGTATAACACGACACCGCATTCATCTTTCTCGAAAAATCTGAACACCGAAACAAAAAAACCGCTTAGGGAAAAACCCAAGCGGCTTAGTTAGTATCCACCAACGAAATTACATTCAGGAGCATTGAATGCCGCCTGAGCTGCTGACCAAAAATCTTGACCGAGACCCGTTTTAGTCACCCGCTCTTCTCGATAGCGAAAACGCTCACCCGGCGCCGAAGGAACCGTGTATTCGGTTGGCGAAAACGCATTCGGACTCCGAAACTGCACATTCCACTCTTGATGAAAGTGCTTCCGGCGTAGCTGAAGCGAAACGCGACCATCGTCCTCACGCCAGACATAAAAAAAGCGACGATCCTGAACCCACTCCTGCAATTGAAGGCAAATACCCTCTGGATTTACACCAACAAGCTCAAAGCCTTCCATCGGCTCTTTGCAAAGAACAGCTCCTTCGCCATCGACATAGGTATGAACAGCTTCACGGAGTGCATCACCCAACTTGCGAGCCTGACCATATCGAGGCGGGTTCTCATTCTCCCCTGTCCAGATATGAACGCCGCATTCACCATTCTTCAAATAAAAAACGGCAAATATATATTCAGGACGCACAATCCGCTCGAGCAGAACAAACTCTGGGTTCGTCATCATCAAGGCACCTATTTTTTCCATCACCAATAGCACCAAACGAAGCAGACGCTATCAAAAACGATCAACAAAGTCAATGGTTTTCAAGCTTAATTCCTAACCCACTCAATAAAGACATTGCTTCCGGTAATGAGAATGTCGCTCCTTTCAAGACATTCGTCATCGGATCAATCATATAATTCTTCGCATTCAGAAAAGACGCTTTTTCAAGATTACATTGATGAAAAATCGATTGCTCCAAATCACTCCCATCAAATCGAGCTTCTTGAAGCTGACTGCCAATAAATCTGGTTTCTCGAATCATACTTCTTAAAAAATGCGTGGACTTCAGCTTTAATCCAGAAAAATTGCACATATCAACCAAACAATTCTCAAATCCCAAAGCGAAAAATTGAGCATCACATTTCGTAAAATCAGCCCCAATCAATTTACTTTCTTTAAAAGTCACCGCCTTCAAACGTGCATTCGTAAAATTTGGCAGACTAAACTCACAGTGATCAAAAACGCATTCAGAAAATTCCGATCCAGAAAAATGTACCGAAGTAAATCGACATTTCAAAAACGTGCAATTCGTAAAGACACGTTTGGTTAAAGGCTCATTTTCGCAGACAACTTCCTGAAGAGTCTGATCGGCATATTCGGCATTACAAAGAAAATTCATACAAAATCAAAAAGTTTTTCAGTACAATTCCCAAGCAATCGGTAAGACTCCCACAAAAGGATACTCACCAAATATAACATCCGCAATTCCCTGGCCTTCACTCCCTGGTAACCATGCTGCAATAATCGCATCCCAATCTTTGGCATAAGCCTGAATATCCAATGGCCGGCCCGAAACGATAATAACCATAATCTTTTTACTCTGCTTTTTCACAGCAGAAATCGTCTGCAAATCTTCTGCAGACAGGGCAAGGCTTTTCCTATCTCCCCAACCTTCGGCATAAGGAGCTTCACCAATAACCGCAATCCCTAGATCAGCTAAACCTTTCTGAGCCGGAAATTTTCCTTTGAGATCAAAAACCACTTTTGTATCTGAAGAAACCGTATCCTGAATCCCTTTCAAAATAGATGTACCCGGTATCCAATTCCCATCAATCCCCTGCCATTCGACAGTCCAAGCCCCTGATTGCTTTCCAATATTATCTGCCGCAGATCCAGCCACCAGAATCGTCTTCACCTGCTCTTTAGAAATTGGCAACACCTTCTCATTCTTCAGAAGCACTAAAGATTCTCGAACGGCTCTCTGAGCAAGCTCTCGATGCGAAGCTGAGCCAACATCTTTCACTGAAGATCGATCAATGGTCGCAGAATCAAATAATCCTATTTCAAATTTAACCTTCAAAATTCTTCGCACCGCTTCATCGACCCGGGCTTGTTGAATATCTCCTTGCGCTAAAGCCCGATGCATCGTTTCAGAAAAAGACTTGTAATCAAACGGAAGCATCACCATATCCACGCCCGCATTCACCGCTCTTACCAAAGCCTGATACAAATCCCTCTCGCCTTCGTACACGCCATACCAATCAGAAACAACAAAACCTCGAAAACCTAATTCATTTTTTAAGACATCATCTAAAAGATAAGAATTGAAGACGACATTCTCCCCTTGCCAGGCATGCAGTCCAACCATCACAGACTTCACATTCGCATTGACGGCCAAAGTAAAAGGCTCCAAATGAACCCGTCTCAACTCAACTTCACCGATATTGGAATTTCCTTGATCAATAAAAAAATCTTTATTCTTGGAGCTACCCCATTCCGTAGAACCATTTCCCAGATAATGCTTGGCCGTTGAGGCCATCTTCAACCCATTTTGCTGAAAAGATTCAATGCCTTGAATATATGCCTGACCAAGAAGACCCACCGTTTCTGGATCTGATCCAAAGGTTTCATATGTCCTCCCCCATCGAATATCTTGAGCCACATCTAAATTAGGCGAGAACATCCAATTGACTCCCGTCGCGGCGACCTCCTCCGCTGTCGCCTTTGCGACTTCCCGAACAAGCTCCTGATTCTTACTCGCCGCTAAACCAATCGAATGCGGAAACAGCGTCGCTCCCGGAACTCCACCATGCCCATGAATCGCATCAACCCCATACAACAAAGGAATGCTGAGCCTCGTCTTCTTACTCGCACCCTGAAAAGCCTCTATCATCTGAAACCAACCTTCAGCCGTATTATCGACAGGCTTAGCCCCAGCGCCACTCAAAAACGCACCTAAACCGTATTTTGCGATATCATTCGAATCCTGAATGCTATTTTTTTCAATCAAAGCCATCTGCCCAATCTTTTCTGAAATAGTCATCCTGCCAAGAAGATCAGCCACTCTTTCATCAATCAGCAATGACGCATTTTGATATGGCAAACCTTTCACATGACATGAATCATCACCATCTTCACAAACGGTTACGAACAAAACAGGAGAACGGGAGATATTAAGAAAAATGGACTTGAAAAAAACATAATATAAAAGGATCGCAATCAGGAGACAAGACAAAATGAGACCAAATAAGAGGACAAAGCGAACACTCTTCGACAAGCGATTCATTTTCATGATTCTTATACTCTAGCACTCTTTGAGAACAAGTACGATCAATTCCACGAAACAAAAAACGCACCTAAAAAGATGCGTTTTTTTATACAACTCTTATTTTATGCGTTTACTGGTTTTTGAACCAAGTCTGTAAAAACAACTAAACGCGTTGTATAACTATTCGTTGCCGGATTCCAAGCCCCGCTACAGGTAATCAGATTAAGATGCGAACCACTCTCGGATTCAAAAATAGGACGCGTATTCGTATCCAGAGCATCATATGTCCGCATTTCACGAACCACGAAAGATGTTGAAGCGCCTTTTGCGTCTACAATAGATATCACATCTCCCTTAACCAATTTGTCTAAGTGAATAAAAATCCCCACCTTCCCATAATCCCAACGATTATGTCCACCAATGACCGCGCTTCCCATTTCACCTGGACGCGTGCCCAAGCTATACCAACCAACATCAACACGATTCCCCGGAACAGCCATCGCGCCATCCGAGGTAAGACCCATGTCTTTAATAACCGCATTCACCTTAATTCTTGGAATAGACAAACGCGCCTGAGCAATAACTGGCTTTTTGAGCACAGCCTTCACAGGTTTCTGCACCTTTTTAACTGGAATATTGAGTGCCGTCGGAAGCGCATACACAGCCATTTTTTGTGGCTGAACGGCAAAAACCGTCGGAATAAACAAGAATAAGCTAGAAAATCCTAAAAAAATCAATGTAAAAAACACCGTAGCAAAGCCTATATTCGATCGTTTGTTCTGTTTAAAATGGTTCATAGAAGAGTATCCTGAACGATTGTCTAGGACCGCTCAGTTAACCACAAAAATGGGGTTTTGTCAACCCTACAGCCCAACCACGCATCTTCGTTTGACCAACCCCCCAGAAACGATTAGCCTACCTACATTATGAAACGCATCGCCATCATTGGCGCAGGGATCTCCGGACTCATTGCTGGATATGAACTCAAAAAGGCCGGCTTCGATGTCACCGTTTACGAAAAAGAAGCGCTCGTCGGTGGGCGCATGTCGACTCGCGTCAAACAGGGTTTTCACTATGATACCGGCGCCGACCATCTCTGCAATCTGTACACGCAAATGCAAACCTATTGCAAAGAATTTGGAATTGAATGGCAAAAAATGCGCTTCGATGAATACGGCATCGTCAAGCAACATCAGGTCGTCCCCCTCATTCAAGGCATTAGCTTTTTCGCAAAACTTCGAATGGGTTGGCTCACTCAAAACATGCCTCGAATATATGCGTTGTTTCATTTCAATCAGATCACCGAGCATGATACCGAAGACGCTTCGAGCTATGCATTAAACCATCTTGGACGCGAAGCGCATGATTACTATGTCGACGGTTTTACCAGCGCCTATCAATTCCACCGAGCAAAAGAATTAAGCCTAGCACCTTTTCTCGCCGTCCTAAACTCCATCAAGCGCGATGGTCCACTTTGGCAGCTACACCGTACAAAAGGCGGCATGATCGCCTTACCACAAGCGCTCGCCAAACAACTCAATGTCAAAACTTCAACAAAAATTCTGTCGACATCCGGAACCAATACCGAAGCTACAATTACCTTTGCCGATCACTCAAAAGAATCCTTCGATGCCGTCATCGTCACAGCCCCAGCACCGATCGCATTAAAACTGATCGAAAATCCAACCCCAGAAACAGAATCAATTCTCCGACAGAGCAAATTCGCCGCAACCATCAGCATCGTCTTTCGCGTACAAAAAGATCTCGTGCCCAAAAAAGGCGTCACCTGGATTCCATTCGCAGAAAGTCACATCATTTCAAGCTATTCCAATCAAGCCATGAAGGGAGATGATTGTACGGTCAATGATGAAAGCCTCATCTCTGTTTGGCTACATGAATCCGCCGCAGAAAAATTAATGCACAAAACCGACGAAGAAATATCTTCCACCATTCGGACTGAATTAGCCCATGTGACCGACTGGCTCAAAGAACCAAATGCTCTGAGTTTCCACGATATTCAACGCTGGGAATATGCCATGCCTAAATTCAGCCTCGGACAACAAACACGCGTCAAAAACTATCTCGACAATCATCAAGGTCAACAGCGCATCTATCTTTGTGGAGATTATCTGAATGCCCTTTGGACAGAAGGCGCTCTCCGTTTTGGACAAGATCTTGCCAAACGTCTTAAAACTGATTTGGATAATGCTTCGGCAATTCTGCAATAAACTGCTCATCCGTCATATCAGGACAAAAATCATCACCGGTCAGTTGGGTATACAATTTCATTCCCGTATTTGTCGTTCCATAAATTCCACCCCAACCGCTCGTCGCATTGCACCAAAAAAAATTTGAAAATGGCGTTTCTCCAAATAAGCGACTCTTTAAATACTTCGGCAAAAGCGCCGCTCCATAGGCATTCCCTCGAGGAGCCATCACAAAATCTTCATTCGTGGTCGTGGTGCCAATGACTTTGACTTGAATATTCTTTCGAAGATTTGGAACAAATTTCTGCTCCACGATATCCAAAAGCTTTTCTGCAATTTGATTCTTCCGCTTTACATAGTCGGTATAGGATCGCGTCTGCAAATCTTTCATTTCCTGATAATCAACCAAGGTTTCGATTTCCAAGATATCACAACCCTCAGGCGCCGTTCCCGGAGCTGACGTATGAAGCGTCGGCGTCGACATAAATACCCAAGGATGCTCAAAATTCCCAGCAAGCTGCTCCTTCCACGTTTTATTCATGTCCCATTGCTCCTGATGCCAGATATTAAAACTCCCAAATCCAAACTGCTTTAAATCAAACCCTTTTTTCAAACCAAGATAGATAATCAAGCCCGACGGAGAATACTCATATTCCAATTTCTTTTTATATTCGACTGGAAAATCCTCGCCTTCAATCATTTTCGAAGCCAAAGCGGGATCTGCATTACAAATATACTTCTTCGCTGTAAAGATTTTTCCATCCTTGGTCACAAGCTGCTTCACCTTCCCCTGCTCCGTCTGAATTTTTACAACCGGTGTTTCATAATAAATATGACAACCAGGATGATCGGTAATAAATTGCGCTAAACGATCAACGTAAAATTTAAAATGCTTGGTCGGATAATAAGACCCCGTATTATAGCCTCCAAAAAGCCCTGCAAATGCAAAAAACGAAAGTCTGTCTGCACATTCCATAAAATCCCCCGCACCCGCCATGAGGACATCCTGAGACTCACGCGCTACACCACACTCATCAAACAAATCCTGAACCGTTGCATGACGATATTTGATCAAATTCAAAACCTTATGTGTCTTCGTCAGATAGTCCATCATCGTCAATTTCCGCGATGGAAGAAAAGAAAATTCCTTTCGAACTTTCATGATGATGTCCGTAAATTTCTTCACAGCCGCTCCCTGACCCGGATAAGCCTTTTCGATATTTTCAACCAAAAGATCAAACCCATACGGAATTCCGACTCGCTTCCCATCCGGCATCGCCATCACGTCATAACCCTTTGGATCCATGAGTTCAAAGGTAATCTCTTTTTCAAGGCCAAGATGCTTCAAAAATTCATAGATCTTTCCGCCCGGTCCACAGCCCCAAATATAATGGACCTGACCACAAAAATGAAAATCACCCATCTTGAACGATTGGACATATCCACCCGGAATATCATGCGCTTCAAGAATACAAACGGTATAGCCCTTTTTCACGAGCAGGGAGCTAACCACCAAAGAAGCATTCCCACTCCCAATAATGACATAATCATATGCATGCCCCTCGGCATACCGAGCGTCCTGCGCAGCTTTTTGGTCAGCCTTTAATGCCGATGTACTGTGTTTGATAGCCATAGATTGGCCCTATGGTAGCACATCATCGACTCAAAATTGTCAATGATAACAGGCTTCGCAATCAAAACAGAATCCGTAAACTCATGATGCACGCGGTAATGTATATTGTGAAAAATATTTCACGGCATTCAACACATACGCCTTCCGCGCCGGATCTTTAAAAACCTCTTTTTTCAATGCGAGCAATCCTCGCTTGGTCAAAGGTATTAATGGATAGGCCGCTTGATACGCTTCTTGGATGAGAGACAGGGCTGGCGATGTCGGATACTGCAAGCGCCATACTCCAAATTTCTGCATATACGCAGCAGGCGTCCTCTTCCCTTTTAACTGATTCAGAAGCTTCTTTAACGCAGATATCGCTGCCGGATGATCAGCAGATTTTAATGAGCCCAAAAGCTGATTCCATTTATCCTCATGGTTCTTATTTTTTTGAAGTTCACTCAAAAATTGAGGAACAAACTCATGATAACTGAGCGAGTGTGGATGTCGCACCAAGGGCTGCCCATCATGTTCTTTGATATTTGCAAAAATCGGACCAAACGAAATACCGGTTCGTGTAGACTCACGGATTGCCGTTCGTAAAATCCAGACATCTCGACGAGGAAGGATTTTGCCACCAATGCGTTCGGCATACGCGAGCAATGCTTCACCAAACATCACATCTTCCGCTCGGGCCAATGGAGAAAAACCCCCCGCACAAACTGAAGCAATCGCTTTCGAGACCATATGCGCCCCAGAAAAACGAACCGGAGAAACCGGAGGAGTAAGGTCCTTCGTATGCAAAGACATCACAAGATGAATCCACATCGAATAATCACGCAAGGTCCCAATATGTTTTCGAAAAAACGCCCGCTCTTTTGCATTCGACGTATCTAAATCAAGAACCATTTCGAGTCCGCCAGCTGCACCGATATGTCTATTCAACTTCATCTCCTTCCAAACCGTCTTGAGATACGATTTTTTTACAGGATACGTATCAGCATCTGTATGGATAATAATCCCATCACGATCTTGGGCAAGATATCTTTGCGCAACCGCATGCAAACCAAGCTGTCTCGCCTTCCCAACCGTACAATCTAGAATTTCATGACCCGCCGAACTCGCATCAATCACGCGCACGGATAATGGTTGCTTTTTCCGAAGAAATTGAAGAAGCTGCGCGTTCTTCTGAATCACTTCCATCCGAGATAATGCCCAATCAGCTATATCATTGTTCACGACATATACAAGCTCATATTGATCCATCGGAAAAGCCTGTCGAGCAAATGCCTGAATCTGTCCGCGGATCCGTTCAACCGACTCACCATAGGCAGGAATCAAAACCGAAATAACGCAGGTCTTCATCAATTCAGGCAAATGATACTGACGTTTTCCCAGAACGGTCGCACAGCGTTTTTTTGCTTTGACGATGTCCGTCGGCAAATAGATTGATTTCGGCCTCATATATGTTAAGATGTTAATATACAAACATGAAAATAGCCACGAATGTCCATCGAGACGTCTTCGGTGGAATCAGTATCTCAAACCTGGCCTTATTCGATTGGCTTGAGCCACGCGAAGAAATTATTCTCGGCATCGAGTATACAGGGTCGCGCCACATGCGTGCGGCCACGGTTTTTCGTCGTTTTGAACCAGCTTTTTTTCAGCATCATGTCATCAATTGTTTTGATCTTCTCAAGAAGCATCCTTGGCAAAAAGTCCATGGCGAAAGATTTCTTCGTTGGAGATGGGCTGAATTAATCAAAGAAACAAAAAAACTACTTCTCGAAGAAAGACCCGATATCGTCCTCATCAATGGAACCTATTTTGCTCCCTGGATTTTATCAACCGTTGCCAAAGATTTAGGCATTCCAGTTGTCTTACGCTATGCCGGCGTCCTCTACCGAGAAACCGAAAATTACAAATTTCACGAAAGACAGCGCCTTCTCCAGTATGAACGCTTCATCGCAAATACCGCTGACACCATCGTATTCCCCTCATCACTCTGTCAAAAAGTTGTCGAGGAGGAAGTTTTAGGAAAAAAAGTTAAAAATGGATTCATTGTTCCAAATCCCGTTCATCGACCCGCCGTTAAACACGTTCAACACACAAAAAGAGCGATTGCCGCCATCGGACGCTGGACCGCTATTAAAAATTTCCAGAAATTTGCTGAAATCCACGAAGCTCTTCAGGCAGAAGAATGGAAACATCGTGCCTATATCGTCACTTCATCTACAAACATTGGAAAAATCATTCCAGAAAGCATCCTCCAAATTCCACCAATGAGCCAAGAAAAACTAAATCAGTTCTATGCTGAGCTCGGTTTAGTCATCATCCCCTCTCATTTTGAAACCTTCTGCAATGTTGCGGCAGAAGCGATTTTCGCCGGAACGCCCGTCCTCATCTCAAGGCGTGTTGGAATCGCCGAATTCTTTCAAGCCGCTGGTCTTGAACGCATGATCATCCCTTCATTTTCAAATACAGAACTCGCCACACAAAAAGTAAAAGAACTCTGCGGAACAAAAATTTCTAAAAAAGAAAAACTCGCTTTGTGGAAACTTCTAAACCCACATCTTGTCCATAAACATTTAATTTCAATTCTTGAAGATACCGTCTACGACCAAAAGAAAAAACGAAAAGATGTGATCTAAACAAAAAAGCGCCCGTTTTATACGAGCGCTGAACGACGAAGAATCATCGGGAGCGTGAGCGGCGCAATAACCGTCGTAAGAATAATCATAACGACAATTGCGGCAAATGCCTGATCGTTCACAACTCCCAAGGACTTCCCCACTCCTGCAAAGATCAGACCAACTTCACCGCGAGGCACCATGCCCATACCGACCACTCGCCAATCCGTCCCTTTCCCCGCAAAAAAGCCACAAACGAGCTTACCCAGCACCGCGGCCAAAGTTAGACCAAGGGCGATAAAGAGCGTCTGCGGATTACGGAATGCCGCAAGATTAACCTGCAGCCCCGTAATGACGAAGAAAATCGGAACAAACCACTGCGCGAGACCCTCAACAAGATCTTCCACATGACGCTCACGATGATGGTCAATCGCCTCAACAAGCTTTTGACGCATCGCATCATCTGTAGAATTTTTCGCGCTCTCGACGATATCATCAACCAATCGCGGGCTTGAGAAACGACGAAAGTGAACGGGATCAAGCAAGAGGCCAGCAGCAAATGCCCCAACGATCGGCGCCAGTCCAACGGTCGTGCTCAAGTAAGAATACAAGAGGCAGAACGCCAAAGCCATCGCCATCTTCATTCCGATCCCGCGATGCTGCTTCGAAAGCCACTCGCCAATCAACGGCGCCAAAAGGCGACCCAGAATAATTGAAATCAGAAGAAAAGCCAAAGCTTTAACAGTCAAAAGAACAACCGTCGCAACACCAATCGACCCTGAGCTCACAATCGCGCTAACCACAGCCAGGATCACAAGACCAAGAACATCATCGATAACAGCCGCTCCCAAAACAATTTGCGCCGAAAGCGTCTGCGAGACTCCAAGATCTTTAAAGACACGGGCCGTCAAACCAACCGATGTCGCCGTCAATGCCGCCCCCAAAAACAAATAGGTCGTCACTGTCGCATCCGGCAAAAGCAAGGGACCAACCGCATAGGTTCCAAGCAAAAACGGAACGACCACGCCGACACACGCAACGAGCAAGGCACGCAAACCGACCTTTTTCATCTTATCAAGGTTCGATTCAAGACCCACCTGGAACAAAAGAAGAATAACTCCAAATTCAGCAAAAAGCTGAACATAAGAGTCTGCCTTAAAATTCTCCAGAAGGCCAAACCCGAAAAGAGCAGGAATCCCCAAAAAGATACCCAGAAGAAGCTCCCCCATAACAGAAACCTGCTTATATCGTTCAGCCAAGGCTCCTGCCAATTTCGCACCAAGAACGATCGTTGCCAAAAAGGCAAGAATCATCACGCTATGAGCCGAGTGGTTTTCACCGCCTTGAACAGTATCCGCTGAAGCCGCCAAAGGCGACAAAAAAAGAACAGAAGCAACCAACAGGATCTTCAGAGGCTTTTCCATGGAACTCCTTCATGTAAATTTGGGATTTTACCCTACCACCAAAAACGAAGCTTCACAAGGGTACAATGGCAACATCATCCAACCCGCAAAAAACCCTCGCAGGATTGACAAAATCCTCAAAAAAGACTTAGATGCAAATGTCCCTTCCCAAGGAGAACAGACATGAATGGATCGGAATTTCTCCACTTTTTGATTCGACGTTTGGTGCAACTTCTCGGCGATGATTCGCTCTTGAAGGAATATCAGGAACTTCGCGAAAATTTCGTTCGTCAGGAGTTCAGACACGGCGTCCGCGGCATGAACATCGACGAAGAAGTAGACATCCAAAAAGCCTGGGACCAAACCTTGCAGCTCCTCCCAGGAAAACCTCAGCCGCGTCGCAAGATAAAAATACAGACAGCGAAGACGGCCGCAGAAGCGATCTTCAGGAAGACCCTGGAAAATCCCTTCTATGACCCAAAGCTGAAGCGTCCGTTCAGCGGACAGGATATCTATCGCTGGCAACTGAAGCACGTGAAAGACGAGTTTTGGTACAAACGCGTTCTAAACGACCTCATCGACGCCTTCCTGATGCAGCTTATGCTGAATTGCGGCCTCCGCCTCGATTTCTACGCAAACTTCGCCCAACTGACCCAAACATCCGGTCTCAGAAAACGCCAAGCCAAAACGGAACGGGACGACCGTAGAACCGACGAGCTTCTTGGAAAAACCCGCTTAGTTGCACCGTCCTTACCTACCTTTGATGAAACATGCAGATTCAATCAATAAGATAGAATCTTCAAAATTTCATCCCAATCGCCCATCGGCGACAAAAGAGCAAGTCACATTTCGTGGCCATGTCGCTCTTTGTCGACATGAATGGGCTTTTTTGTTTCCCGATAAAAAAATTATTTCTTCCCTTTCTCCTCATTTTTCTTCACCCGAGCTCGAATCAATTTTCGGATAAGCGTCACCGGAAGTTTTTCATCCAAAGGAAAACGAACCGTCGCTTTTGCGGTTCCATACTTCTTCAATTCCTTCGCATGCTCAGCAATAATCGGCGGTGGAACATATAATCCAAGATGAGACTTCGCCAACATAAAATACGCCACCGCACCCTTGTATCCATAATACGGCATTCCATAACTCATCCGCTCCTCAGCCTTTGGAACTGCGGCTTTAATCAACTTCCGAAGCTGAACCAATTTTGCTCGGTGTTCTTTTGGAGCCGCGACCAAATAGGCTTCAACTGTTTTAACAACGTTATTCATACCATCATGATATCAAAAGCTATTTATTGAACCAAACTTTTAAAGAATCTAAAACTTTCTGCAAAGCATCCTGACAAAAAAATTAAAGTCATGTTAAGGTATATACATACTTGGTTCGTTTTCTAATTCCCCTCTTTTAGCTTAAAAATATGGCCCGCGTCAGTACCTATCTCAACTTCCCCCGCCAAACCGAAGAAGCTTTCCTTTTTTATAAATCCGTCTTCGGAACCGAATTCAGCGGAGAAATCAGCCGCTTTGCTTCTGTTCCTCCGCAAGAAGGCCAACCGCCAATGAAGGAAGAAGACAAAAATCTCGTCATGCATGTCATGTTACCAATCTTAGGCGGTCACATGCTCATGGGTACGGATGCGCCAGAATCCATGGGCTTCAATGTAAGCTTCGGCAACAATGTCTATCTCAATCTCGAACCAGACACACGTGGCGAAACAGACCGTCTCTTCAAAGCTCTTTCCGAAGGCGGCAAGGTAGAGATGGAATTACAAGAAATGTTCTGGGGCGATTATTTCGGCTCCTGCAAAGACAAATACGGCGTCCAATGGATGTTCAACTGCTCGAGCAAAACCTAATCAAAAATCCAAAGAACGTATCTATGAAAATCACCGTCGAAACTTTGGTCAATGCCTCGATCGAAAAAGTCTGGAGCTGCTGGACCGAACCTGCCCACATTACACAATGGAACGCCGCCTCAGATGATTGGCACACCCCACATGCTGAAAATGATCTTCGTACCGGAGGAACATTCAGCTCACGCATGGAAGCAAAAGATGGAAGTTTCGGATTCGATTTCGGCGGAACATACGACGAAGTCATCCCGCAAGAACGCATCGCCTACACCATGAGCGACGGGCGAAAAGTCGAGATTACATTCACCCAACAAGGCGAAGCCGTAAAAATCGTCGAAACCTTCGACGCTGAACAGGAAAATTCTCCAGAAATACAAAAAAGCGGCTGGCAAGCGATTATGAATAGCTTCAAAACATACACCGAAAAATCGTAAACAAAAAATCCAGCAATGTAGCTGGATTTTTTGTTTACGGAGATTCAAATAGAATCCCGTAAAAAACCTATTTTCTTTACTTACATTCCGTAATCAGCACTGATCGTTGAAACCGATGATTCCTGCGAACTTACATTAAAGTCTGAAACATTATTAATATCAGCTCCAAATGTATAATTGCTGTAAAGAGCATCGGAAAGATCATCAATATTCTTATTCCAAAGGTTTCCATAAAGAGCCATGGCAATACCCTCGGTCTTCACCCAACGAAGCACACCTCCGCGAGAAACCGCATACACTTTTGGATCTGTTGCGAACTTAACCATGCGATGTCCTGGCTTATAACGAACGTTCAAGCTCAAAGGAAGGCTCGCCAATTGCTGAGGAGTAACGACCCGCACACCGCTAAAGTCTGCATACCACGAAAAAAATGTACGTGAGTTTGGAAAACCATGACGCTTTCCATCTGTTCCAACATAATATACGGCTGAATCGACCTGTGTACTCGCATTGCCATCATCTTGAAGCTTCACGAGGGAATGAATCGAGATTCCAATGTTTTGAAGATTTTGAAGCAGCGCTACATCAATCACAGGAGTTTGAGACGGCACCGGGGAAGGAGTTGGCGCAGGAGTCGGATTAGGAACCGGTGTTGGAGTTGGCGTCGGCGTTGGAATTGGAGTCGGAGTTGGCACTGGAACTGGAGCAGCAGAAGCTGGAACCTGTATCGTATTCGCGTCTAAAGTAACGGCAGTTTGGGCCAAAGCTCTACCATTCAATACGGCGCCCGTATTTAAAACAATAGATGTTTGGTTCAAAATATTTCCATTAAAAACTGATGTCGTCCCAAGCGTCGTCTGGCCAGCGACCTGCCAAAAAATATTCGAGGCCTTCGCACCACCGCTTAAGATAATCTGCGTCGCAGAACTCAACTGAAGATTTTGTGCAATTTGAAAAATCCAGACATCATCCGCAGCACCTGAAAGCGTCAGATTGGTGGGGATAGTCACTCCAGTACTCCATGTATAGAGCCCAGGAGAAATCGTCATTCCACCAATATTTCCCGCACCCAATTCAGTCGCGGTAGGTAATGTCCGTCCTGCCGCATCGGTATACGCGGTTTGCATATCGCTAATCGCCGTACTCATCATACTCGGCGTTGGAGCCGTATAGTCAGAAGCATAAATTTTTCCGGTGATAAGAGCGGAGGTCGAATACGTATTCGAAGAATCCATAATCAGACCAAGTCCTGTGATTGCACTTGCGGCAATCGGACTCACACCAATATCTCCCGTAATCGAAAGGCTTCCTGTGCCAGAAATACCTGATTTTGCCAAAACAGCAAAATTCCCTGCCGAGCGAAGATCAACCGGCGCAGGACCAGCGGCTAAAACAATAATCGGACTAGTCAAACCAAGAACAACAGAAAAAAACGCCACCCCATTCGAAAACCATTTTAAGGTTTGCATATAAGCCGTATCACGGCTGGGTGGAGGGAAGAACTTAAATTGTTCAAGACCAGGGCAGCTACGTAATCACAGAAAGGATAACACGCTATCACCCTGACGACATCTTTTAACTCATCCAAACCTTCTCTCTAGAGAGATTTTTCATATAACAAAAAACCACCTCGATTGATACCAATAGCAGCATTTATCCAAACCAGAAGGACACTTGTCACTCCTGCGATCCCAACGGCAGCCCGGTAAGGTCCATTATTCATCTTTTATCCAGGCTCTTCGCTAGGCATAGCTGGTCCGCCAAAACCTTAAAATGTTTCGGCAGACTTTCTTGCTGAGCACTTAACGATGCGGACATCCAGGCCAACAACAAGGCCGTCGTTTTCCTTCCAAGAGCTGTGAGCACACCCTTCGGATATGCTCAGCCCTAGTCTCGGCTTTTTTCACAGAAGTCACCCAACAAATCCACTCATTGCGCGCCAATGGCGTCAAATCCTTCCATGCCGCTTGAACCGCCGAAGAAGAAGCCAAGGCTAATTGTAAGTCCTTTGGCACGCTGTGGACGGGTGGTTTTGAGACTTTCTTAGGCATGAATGAAGTATAGCAAAAAACCACCCTCTACACGTTCTTCCTATCTTTTTTATATTCCAAATACGAATATATACATACCCAAAGACTTGAAACCAGCACAGGTATCAAGACAAACCACATGGCACAGTCGGGCAATACAAAACCAAGTAATGCGATAAAAGCAGATACTTTAAACAATTTCGCTCCCAAGCGATGGGTTTTCTGCCACACGACGGAACTCGACAATGTCCACGGCGTCCGAATCCCAATCATCCAATTTTGCTCCGCATGACCGATCAATACACCTATCCGATAAAACAAAACGGCAAATGCCGGAGAAAGCCATTGCGTGATATTGAATTGGCTACCGAGATTCCAAGCAAGCGTCAGACCATACACATAAGACATGAACAGAAGAAACGAAAGAACGAAATGGTCAAAATGCGCACGAAACTTTTCAATATTCTGCTTTTTAGGATCTATCCGCGGAATAAGCAAAAACACAAGGAGCATCCCCATGACAATGAAGGGAAACAGAAATGCACCCCAAAATCGACCCATATATCCATCAACCTCTCCCTTCATGTTCCAGTGCGACGCAACTCGCTCAGGCAATTGCGGATAAAAATACCAAGCGACACCAAACAAAAGGATCGTCAAAATCAATGATATTGCTTCACCTTTATGAATCTTCATAGATTTACACAAAAAAACCAATCCAAGACAAATAGATACCAGCAATAAGCATCAATACCCCGGCAATAGGAACGAGTTTTGAATCTGCTTCAAAATCCCCAGCTCTGTCTACAAGACCAGGAGCGATGGCAAACAAGAAACCCTTCAGGAGCAAACCCCATCCAAGCAAACTAATCACGATCTCAGGAAAAGTACCCCAGACATTGTGATAGTTGATGTGAGCAATACCAGCAGGTATGGAAACCATCCCAAACACCAGCAAGGCAAATGTTTCCTTTTGCAAGTCACGATACGTTTTCAGGTAGTATTTACGGCTGACAAAAAATCCAATTCCAACAGCAAGAATCGTCGGACCCCACATCTGAGCTAAAAGCAATGTTGTGTTCATAATGTTCAATGATCCTTAGATCAAACAAAGCATACACCTTATAAACAAATTCGTCAGATAAAGAAAAAATTAAAACTACCCAAGAAAGGCATCAATTTGCGTCACACGCGCATCCCGGTGCTTTGTGACATGTGTAACTCCTCGAGATACATGAATCTCCGCACGCTTTCCCTTTTGTGCAGTATTTACAACAAAACCGTTCCTGGGCCGGCTGAAGAAGTATAGGGGTTGAAGCTGGCGATAATGTAGGCACAGACACCGGCATCGGGACTGCCTCTTTCTGCTCTTCAAAAGAAGTAACGACTTCCACAGTCTCTGTTGTCAGCTGTCGCCCATTGTTAATAATCAATTTCGCGTTGGCATCAACCACAAAATCATATTTTATTACATATCTTTGTCTTCGAACATTTTTCTGAGTTATCTCCTTTGCCACAAAGTCAGCAATACATGTTCCGTTTTCACATTCTATGGAAGTTATCGAATGATCAATAGTATCAACGTAACCCTTACTCCACTTTTCGAATGGGTGTTCTTTTTGATAGGTTTCTGAAAAAAGACTGTATGCCTCCCGATATTTCTTTGCGTCTACATAATCCAAAAAAAGCCGTATATCGATCTCTAATTTCGTTTTGTTAAACTGACTCGAACTCGTATCAACTGGTGTTACTGACGCTACTCTTTCCGTACTTACACCTGAAGAAGCTTGATAAGACTGAACCGTATTACAACCAGCACCAAGCGTTGAATTTAAAACGATGAACACAGTTAAAAAAATGATAGATGGCTTCATATCGAATTCAGAGCATTGTACACAAAAAATCAATATAGAACCTGTACCATACAAAAAACCCGTCCTTGTTAGACGAGTTTTTTGTATGGCAGGGGCTCGTGGAAGACGTTCGGACGCTCGTATTGGCAGATCCTGGGCAATACATGGCCGTAATTCGTTAGAAAACAAGAAAGCGCGTATACTTGTCTCAAACAGCCGAGCCTAATCGGCCATAAGCGGTCTCAAGATAATATGAAAAATGAATCCTTATTCAAACATGCTGCGTTCATCGGCCTGTTTTTCATCCTGATCTACGCGGCCTGCCTTCTGTGGCGCTTTACCATGACCGATCCAATGGTGATGCAATTCCACCTACTGGCACTAAAATCCGCTTTTCCAGGGTTCCAAGGTTTTGACACGACGAGCGTTCTCTTGGGAGGCGTGATGAGCTTCGTTTACGGTTTCGTCATCTCGATCGTTTTCCATAGCCTGCACCGCAACTGCTTGTGTGGCATGACATGCAGCATGAAATAAACCTATGATTGGATACTACAACAACATGATGGGTTTTGGTGGCGGGATCACCATGATCCTCGTTTGGATCCTCCTGATCTTAGGCATTGCCGCGCTTTGGAAATACGTTTCTAAAAAATAAAACGAACAGATCTATGAGTTGGATTAATAAACGAACCGAAGCATATCGAAAAGGCGCGCGAGTGACGATGGCGGAAAAAGCAATTTTAGCACATGCGGATCCGATCAACTTGTCTCTTTTCAGTATTGGGATGCTAATTACCGCCTATGGATTATGGCAACACGACTGGAGACTTATTATCGGCGGCTTGGTCGTAGGGCTTTCGGGAGATGTCATCTCATGGATGAGAACATAGTTTAGAACAGACGATCAAAAAACAGAACCGAACGGTTCTGTTTTTTGATCGTAATGTGTACTTGATTATTTCTTCTCTTTCCTTTCGGTTTCTTTCGTTGAACCCTCGTGATGATCATGCCCTCCATGCATGAACGCCATGCTTAGCGGGCAGACCAAGAGGAAAAGGCCAACAAAGGCCCATTGCGGTACCTGCAGACGTGAACCAAAGAGGACGATTCCGACGAAGACAATGAACAGGATAATGAGAAGCGTTTTAGTCACCATATGATTGCATTTTCGGGGATGGTTTGAGTCAACGAAGTGGCCGGTCTAAACGATACTCACCCTCGATCCGCTTGAAACCGCCTCGTCGGAACTCGTAGACAAGAGGTTCTGCTTCCGGCAGGTCAATGCGTGCGATGTCGTGGTCAGAAATGCCTTCCAAATGTTTGATAGCTGCCCGTAAGGTATTTCCATGAGCCGTTAGAAGAATATTACCACCTTTGCGTACCTTCGGTAGAATATTACGGACCAAATACGGGTGCATGCGAGCGTGAGCGTCTTCCAAGCTTTCTCCTTTTGGGGGCCGATCCTTGTACCCTCTCCTCCATTTAAAAAGTTTTTCAATTCCGTATTTTTCTTCGGCGGCTTTTTTGTCCATTCCTTGGAGGACGCCATAATAACGTTCGTTTAGGGATTCAGAATCATAGATCGGGATATCATCCGGCAGGCACTTGTTTGACTCACACGACCAGCGATAGTGTTTCCCATTGCCTTCGTGTTGGAAAATGCCCGTCCGGTTCTGTCTGGTCAAAATGATCGAAATGGTTGATTGGGCGCGTTGCAGTTTGGACGTGAAGGCGGCATCGTAGTCATATTTCGCACAATGCTTGGCGCATGCTTGCGCTTCACGAACGCCGTTCAGACTAAGCGGTACGTCAACCCAACCCGTAAAACGGTTCGATAGGTTCCAACGGGATTCCCCGTGACGGACAAGAACGAGTACAGCCATATATTTTGTTATGTGGTCAGATGCTTTTCCACTTGTTTGAGTAAGACTGCATTCGTCGCGACAATGATCGAAGAAGCCGACATGAGAAGCGCGGAAATTTCCGGTCGAAGCAATATGCCGAATGTTGGATAGAAAACTCCAGCCGCTACGGGAATAGCTAAGACATTGTAAATCGCCGCCCAGAACAAATTCTGCTTCATCTTCCTCACGGTCGCCTTTGAGAGATTGATTGCGGCAAGAATGTCGACCGGGTCGGATTTCATAAGGACGATGTTCGCCGTCTCAATCGCGACATCAGTGCCCGCCCCGATCGCGATACCGATATCCGCCTGGGCAAGCGCGGGAGCATCGTTCACGCCATCACCGACCATGGCCACAAACTTTCCTTCTTGTTGGAGTTTTTTGACGTACTTCGCCTTGTCTTCGGGCAAGACCTGCGAGAAGACACGCGTGATCCCAAGTTGTTTCGCTACAGCTTGAGCAACTTGTTCGTGATCGCCGGTGATCATTGCGACTTCGAGACCAAGCGCTTGCATTCCGGTGATCGCCTTCTTCGCCGTCGATTTAATCTGATCTGCAACGCCGATAGCGCCAGCAACCTTTCCATCAATGGCCACGATGCTGATCGTGTTTCCTGACGAAAGAAATCGATCGATCTCAGCTTGCAGGCTTTTTAATGAGATTCCTCGATCGTTCATAAGCTTTTCTGTTCCAGCCACAATCTCCTTACCCTGAACCATCGCCCGCACACCATGACCACCGATAGCTTCGAAATCAGCAATTTCTTCACTGATGGGGGCATTCTTCGTCTTGGCTGCATCCACGATTGCTCCGCTGATTGGGTGGTTTGATTTTCTTTCTGCCGAGGCCACGGCACCCAATACATCGCTTTCCGTGAAGCCTTGTGCTACGACGATCTCCGTCACTTTTGGCTTTCCTTCAGTGAGCGTGCCGGTTTTATCGAGCACGATAGCCTGAATCTTCGACGCTTGCTCAAGCGTTGTTGCATCTTTGATGAGAATATTATGTTTCGCACCGATACCAGTTCCAACAGCAACGGCGGTCGGCGTCGCCAGACCCAATGCATCTGGACACGCAATCACAATGGCGGAGACGGCGAATGTTAAAGCGACAATGAGTGTTGAATGACCGAAAATATACCAACCGAAGAATGTCACAATCCCAACCGAGATCGCGACGACCACAAGGATCGCTGCGGCTTTATCCGCAATACGCTGACCCGGTGCTTTAGAGATCTGAGCTGTCTCAACGAGTTTGATGATCTGCGCCAATGCCGTGTCGCTGCCAACCTTTGTCGCGCGGAACTGAATCGCACCGTTCTGGTTGATCGAGCCTCCAATGACCTTGTTGCCTGGTTTTTTGAGGACAGGGATCGACTCTCCGGTTACAAGCGACTCATCGATAGACGTGGAGCCTTCGACAACATCACCGTCCACAGGGACTTTGTCGCCGGGACGAATTATAACGATGTCGCCTTTGACAACTTCCGTGCTTGGGATTGTCATCTGTTTTCCTTCGCGCAAGACCGTCGCTTGCGGAGGTACGAGATCGAACAACGCACGCAAGGCTTCCGACGTCCCTCGTCGTGACTTCATCTCCATCCAGTGCCCGAAGAGGACGAAGGTAACAAGTAGCGCCGCAGCTTCGTAGAATGTTTCGCCGCCGACGGTGAATGTCAGAAGGACGCTGAAAAGATACGCCGCTAATACTCCCGTCGCTATCAGCACGGACATGTTGAGCTTCCGACTTTTTAGCGAATAGTACGTGCCAGTGATAAAGATTGAGCCAGCCCAGAACACGATTGGTGTTGTGAGCAGGAACAAAAGCCAATTCACTGGAATCGGAGAAGGTAGCTTGATGCCAAAGACCGATTCTCCCACCGGCGAATAAAGGAATATGGGGATTGAGAGCACGAACGAAATCCAGAAACGACGCCGCATATCTACTTCCATGGCCTTGGCCATCTGCGGATTCGTCATGGCCGCCTCATGATCCATGTGGCTCATCTTAGACATGTCGTGACCGGCACGGTCGTGAATCGAATGCCCCACGGCATCCGTTATTTTGTGGTGGGAATGATTCATAATGATTATTTGATCTCGAACGTAAACATCATGCCGTCTTGGAGATGTTCCCCGATATGACAATGAGCCATCCATGTCCCGAGATTTGATGCGTCCAGCAAGATGTCTACTGTAGCCCCGATCGGGACCAGCACTGTATCTTTCCAGACCGGATTCGTATTTTTTACTCCATTCACCGCGAGGACTATAAAACGATTCCCATGGAAGTGGATCGGATGTTGCATGGGGTGCATTGATTTTCCGTCATTGAAGATGCGAACTTTTACCTTGTCGCCTTGCTTGAAGACATAATCGATTTTGTCATTCTCCAACCCACTCTCTTTGTCTTTGATGAGCCAGGTTAATGCTTTGTCATTCGAGTTCTGGTTCATCATGGCCATCGTATCCTCCCATTCGATTCCATCATCAGACGCGCCATGATCCATCATGCCGTTCATCTGCATATTACCCATCATACCCGGCATATCAATGGTCAAATCAATTTCTTTGTCTGGAGCTTTGGCGTAATAGGATTCAAGGCCGACGAACTGGGCAGAACGGTCTTGAAGTTTTGTGAAGGTCGTCGAATAGTTTTTCTCCGTAGCAGTATCCGACACGGTAATTTTCCCCAAAGTGTATTGGACATCAGGACCCAGATGCTTGAGTTCGTACGTTCCGGATTTGGAAAACTGCACGTCGATCAGGGCACGTTCGGATGGGGCTAGTACGACGCTCTCAACCCACTGATCGCGGCTATATCCGCCCAAATCACCCCCGACGAGCTTCAGCTTGGCTCCAGGAATACCTAATTTAAAGACGCGCGTGTTCGCCGTATTCACGACCGCAAACCGCACAACATCTCCAGTATTTGCCAAGAGCGAATAATTCGTTTCTCCATTTACCAGCATGACATTTCCGAAACGTCCCATGAGGGTGTGGTTCACCCGTTCTTTATCAAACGGATAGACATCGCTTTCCCCCAACAGAATATCGTCGAGCGTCAGAAAAGCGGTCTGGTTGACCGGCCCAAACGTCTTCGAGTCGCTGGGTTCGACCCAAATTAGCCCGTACATGCCCAGCTCCTGTTGATAATCCTCGCGCATGTGCGGGTGGTACCAGTAGAGACCCGCGTCAGGGAACTTCAGCGTATAGACATACGTGTCTCCCGGATTCACTTGAGGTTGCGTCACATCCGGTACACCGTCATTCGCATGATCAACACGGATTCCGTGCCAGTGGACCGTCGTCGGCTGATCGAGGTTATTTTTGAAATTGATCTGGATGGTATCTCCTTGCTGTACGCGCAACATTGGTCCGGGAAGCTCTCCGTTATACGCAAGCATGCGGATCGTCTTTCCCTCGATGTTCTTTTTTACAAAATCAGCGGACAGAGAATATACATCGCCGTTGTTCAGCACCGTCGTTTCTTGGATTTTCGCGTCGGGTAAACCCATCGTACTTCGCTCAAAACCGTTTGACATCGATACGGATGGCGCATTCGCATCACGATATTTCGCGCAGACGGGCATACCCGGCATCATCTTGCAGTGCTCCCGCAGGGCGTTTTCCGTCTGTGCAGCTTGCCCGCCCATCATCGAAGGTCGGCTGGTTGAAACGCAACCAGCGCCGAAGAGGACAAGGACTCCCAAGGGGAGGAAAAGTTTTTTCATATGTCGTTTGTCATCAATTATTCTTGTTTAAGCTGATAGACTTTCAGGATTATGTCTTGCAAGCCTCGTACTTGGCCCTCGACGATTTTGAGACGACGAATGAGCTCATGGTTGTCTTGGCGCATATGAAAATATAATACCCCCCAGGGGGTATTTAGACAATCTTGACTCAATTCACCAAGGCAACGATTTACCAGCGTACCAGAAGCTCCCGTTCTAGGTCGTGTAATTGCAAAATCAAAAATTTGCTTTGCCGCTTTTTCAGAAGAGAGGTCGGCTTCAAGCCCGCCCATGTCCGTTTTTACCCAGCCGGGATGAACGGACGAAACAACGATCTTCTGTTTATCGAGTGATAAATTCATGTTCGGTATTCGTGCCCTGATAGCTAAAAACTACATCGACAATCTCACCGAGGAGGTCGATAAAGGTAACAAAGAGAAACTACGGCTTGGAGAGTATCCGCATCAAGCTCCCCTTGGATACCTGAACGCCAAAGACCCGATCACAAAAAAGTCGATCATTATCATCGACGATAAAAATAAACACCTCATACAAACGATTTTCAACGTGTACACGACAGGACAATACTCACTAAAGAGCATCGTACAGTACGTTGAAGATTTGAAATTGACCAAGGACTTGCCCATTGGTCGTTGCGAGCTAAAGAAGTCCGTCATGTCTCGAATGCTTCATAATCCTTTCTACGTTAGCAAATTCATGTGGCAAGATAAGCTCTACGAGGGCAAGCACACGCCGATTGTCGAACTCGATATGTGGCAGACCGTACAAGACGTTTTGAATAGCAAAAAGCTAAACACTTGCCAGGCTACACTCACGGACGTGGTGACACGGATATAATCGAATGTTCAGTGAAAGCTGAGTTAATCGTAATTTTGGCGACAAAGCCGTACAAAAACAACCAAGCCGAACTACCAATGAGACCAACGATCCAGCTCCAAAAAGATCCTATGCGCCGAATCGGTACTAAAAAATCAGGGATAGCGCCCTGTAAAGCCAAAACAACTTCTTGGGGTGGAGAATGAGTCGTCATAAGTTATTCAACTGGATGCGAAAATTGTACCACAAGCTATTACCCAACGGATCCTAAATAACACAAAAGCCGTCTTGCGACGACTTTAGCGACACAGACCTACCGGAAGAAAGACGAAAGCATCTATGGTTTCGACGTGAGACCTGAAGTTACACACTGAGCAAAATCGAGATCGTTCGTAGAAAGAGACCCTTTCTTCCAACGCTCTAAAGCCGCAACAAACGCATCCAAATTCGTAAATGTGCAGTCTTGAGTCAATCCCCAAAACGTTTCTCCACTCATTTCTGATTGATAAGTTTGAATTTCTGTCTCAGACTCCCCGCTCTGCCGCAATTGAGCCTTATCGGCGTCGGAAAAAACGACCGCTTCAGGAACGGTATAGTTCTGATAGGCATAGAACTCTTTCGTTGGCTGGAAGGTTAATCTCTGCGTAGATGGAACAGGAGAGAAGGCATCCTTACTTCGAAGAACGACAAAACGCTTCTGTTTGACGGCGTTGATAAAACAATCAATATCCAGACAGTTTAATGCCACAGGGACTGAAGAGACATTCATCGATGCAGGAATCTGCGAAAGATCACGGTCCAGAATTCCCAAAGCGATTGTATGCAAAAAACGAAATGAGCCAGAGGTCCCATCGAAGTAATATCGCTTCGCAGCTTTCGGTTCAATGTACCAAACCCGACTCTGATCGGTCTTGAGCATAAAAAAACGTCCACGTATCGTATAGGAACGGAAGGCCTTCTCATCCAACTGCACCGCCAACATCTTCGTCTGGTAGAGAGCCTGACTATCTGTTCCGAGAAGATGCCTCTTGCCGTCGATGGAATTCACATACCACAGTTCTCCTTTCCCCTGCACCGGCAGTAATATCATACCCTTCAATCTAGAGCTAAGCGTCGCAGCTGAAACCGGGGCGACGGCAAGCGAAAAGATTACGAACAAAGACAATACCAATGAACGAAAGACTTTTTTCTGCATAAATATGATGTCAGCATAGCATGTGCCGATCTTCGGACGAAGTCGCGGGGGAATAGATGAACGTATATATCTATCCCCTCTCCCAGAGAATCTGGAATGCTTGAGGATGTCGGGCTCGAAATAAACGAAGATTGAGCGGAGATTTCTGTTAGCAGGGGCTCGTGAAAAAAATTATAACTTTTACGACTGTATAGCGGCGACAATTTGTTTTTCGACTGTTGACGAGGCTTCCATGCCGTCGATGACCGTCACGTTCGTAAACGATGATTGATTCTTTTCGTATGATGCCTGCAACACATCAAGCCATTTCTTATTCATCGCAACTTCGTCAACTGCCTGATGTTCCGTTTTTTCATGTCTACTCAAACCGACTTCAACCGGGAGTTTGAAGTAAAACGTTCTATCTACCATTTTTGTGAAACGACTAAAAACTGTTTTTAACGCAGTAGATTCTTCCTCAGAAATTTCACCCAAAGCAAAACGTACATCCGACCAAACAGCTACATCATTGAAACCACGATCAATAAGCAGATAATCTACTTTTCCCAGATGTTCAAAATATGATTCTACTGCAGCCGAGAAGAAGGTGAGAGTGTATGCCAGACCTTCGCTTGGAGACGTCTTCAGTGTCTGTGCACGTTCCCGATCCGTAAGCACGGCAACGCGAAGTCCTTTAGATACTAGGTGGGACTTGAGACGATCTATTTGCGTTGTTTTTCCAGCTCTCGCCATTCCAAGGAATTCAATGATTTTCATAAAAGTGATTCTAACTGAAGAAGGAGAATAGTTCCATTTTTATAGCTTCTCAAACAAAATAACCGCGATATTACGCGGTTAAAATGTTAGCAGGGGCTAGTATCGGACGTTAGGACTATTTTAATGGAATCTTCCCCTCAACCTCCCCAATCATACGTTCACTGAATCGTTTTATATCACCTTCAAAGTCCTCAGTGCGTTCTTGATATGATAGATGGTTTTGTACGGCTTCCTCTTGAAGACGAACACTAGAGGCGGCTACAAACTCCGCAACCTGTCGAATCACAGCGGGGCTGCTTTCCTTCATCCAATTATCCGCGCTGGAATTTTTCATGATCCCATCTACTACGCGATTTACATCCTTTAGTCCAACGAAGAGCGATTGAATATTTTGTAAACCATTGCTCTCAATTAATGCTCGAACATGATCAGGAAGAAGATGTACACCTTCGATGACTGTGGATTTGCCACTGGATATAGTGTCTTTGACGATTTTATCAATTTCAGGTTCCAGAGATCTTGCAGAAATCCATTGAAAATCGACACGTTCTTGCGGAGTTAAAACATTTTCGGAAGCTGTTCCAGAAAAACTGGGTAAAGGAAATCTTTCCCTGCGTTCGGTATCTGAAAGCGTCTCAATGATCCTACTACAAAGGTCGTCCGTAGAAATAAAATTCGCATGCTTGATCTCTGCAATTCTTTTTGCGGCAATACTTTTTCCTACACGAGGTGCGCCGCCAATGAGATAAATCATAATGATTAGACTACCTGATACGTACTAAAAGTTCTATTCCTTCCTCTCCTCAACAAAAATTACCGCTTATTCAAGCGGTAATTTCCGTGGCAGGGGCGGGGGGAATCGAACCCACGCTAACGGTTTTGGAGACCGTTGTACTACCATTATACGACGCCCCTATGGTTGGATTTGCGCGAGGAGCTTACCAAGCCTTAGCCAACCAAGCAAGGGATTAATCAAATTGCCAGGCAACATACCCTAAACCGACTAAAGAAACACAAAAGGCTACAAATAAGGCCGAATGGACGGTCTGAAGCTTCAACTCCTTGCGACGTGACCAAAGTATGACCATCAAAGCCGCAGCAACAAACCAAACAACGAAATTCAAGTAAAAACCTGGCCATTGAGCCAAAGGAGGTATATCTCCTCCGAGTGGCGGCTGCGGATAATAAAAAGAGGTAAACGGAAAACCGCCCTTCGCCGCCGGCTCCTTCCAAGGATCGGAATAAGGCAAAGCTACTTTCGAGACGAACAGGCTCACCCAAAGCAAAAGCTGAGATCCAGCCAGTGTCGCATAAAAAGTTTTTCTTTTTACTAGAGGCAGGACTTTCTTTCCAACAAAGAAAATCAAGGCTAAAACAACCGCATATAGCCAAGAAAAAGGGTTCAACGCAAAAAAAGAAAATAGACCTATGATGAATTGCAGGGGAAAGAAAACAAGGTCGAACATAGACATGCATTCCCTCATTCGGACGAACGAATGTCAAACAAAAACACCCCGAGACAAATCGAGGTGTTTTTAAAATTTCTTCTTAAGCGTGCTTTGCCTTATACGCATCCATCGCGCGCTGAATCTCCGCCTTAGCTTCCTCAACATTCCCAAACCCATCAATCTGAACCTTGTCGTACTTCGCCTTCTCCAGCTTCTTAATTTCCTTGAAATGGATCAACAATTCTTCCTGAACATGCTTCGGCAAATCGTCGACCGATTGGATTTCGTTAAAACGTGGATCTAATTTTCCGACCGGTACGGCCAAAATCTTATTATCCCCTCCCTTTTCATCCGAAGTCTTAATCATCCCAATCGCCCGGCACTTAATGACACAGCCCGAGAATGTCGGATAGGTCACAAGCACACAAACGTCGATCGCGTCCCCATCATCTGAGTGGGTCTGTGGGATAAAACCGTAATCGAATGGGTAGAACATCTGGGAATGCAAAACGCGGTCAAGCTTGAAAAAGCCGCCTTCTTCATCATATTCGTATTTATTCGACGAAAACTTTGGCAAATCAACCACCATCATGAACTCATCTGGACTCCCGGCTGGCACTTCGTGATAAAGATTAATACCTTTCATAGGCCTCCAGCTTAGCTGAACATGGAAGACGGATCAAGAGCATGATAATCTGTGGCCAACCAATCTCTATGAGCGAAACTCCAGACATCCCTAAAGTCGATCCAGAAAAAACCAAAGCCGCCGCTGAACGGATGAGAAAAATGGAAGAAAAACTAGCCGAACTGTCCGGAGGCGAACAAAAACCGCTCAAAGCGATGAATGAACTCATCGCCGAAGACGAAGCTGAAAGAGATCTCATGATGGAAGAAATTCACGCAAAACTCGATGCCCTCCAAGCAAAACCAGCGAGTATTGAAGAACAAAAAGCCGTCATGCAAAGCGGAAAAGCTATTGGTGAGATGAGTCCAGCCGTGAAGCGAGCTTTTGACGAGGCTCAAGATCGTGTCGCTCGTATTGCCGAAAACCGTCAAAAAATGAATCAAACCGTTGCCAAAAGACCAGGTCTCCAAGAAGAAATGAATGAAGCCGTAACAGCCATCCAAACCGAACTCACTCGTCGTGAAGGCCTGGGGCAAGATATCGTCGATCGTGGACGCGGAGAAAAACTTCCAGATAGCATGCGCAATATCAAAAACCAACTAGGAGGCCTCGATCCAAAAACCAGCTTTGAAGCATCAAAAGGTCAAATGGAAGATCGTTCAGAAGGAATGTCGACCGGCATGACACTCGCTGAACTCATGGCACAAGACGCCAAAAAGCCACGCGCAAAAAACTAGCAGAAGTAAAATCCAAACATGATACAATAAGGCGGCACTATGGCCACTCGTCCTTCGATTTCGCACAAACACGCAAATACATATGTCATCTCCATCAACATGGGTTATGGCCACGAACGCGCAGCCTATGCGCTCCGTGATTTAGCGTATGGCGGCATCATTACAGCCAATGACTATGAAGGCATCCCAGCTAAAGACAAAAAACTCTGGGGCGATACTCGTCGAATGTATGAGATGGTCTCGCGTTTAAAACCAATCCCCTTCATCGGTGATACGGCCTTCGACATCATGGACCGCATGCAACGCATTGCCCCTTTTTATCCGCGTCGCGATCTTTCCGCTCCAAGTCTTCAGGTTCGCCAAACCTATTATTTTATTGAAAAACTCGGGCTGTGTAAGGATTTGATTGAAAAGCTTTCTCAAAAACCGCTTCCGCTCATCTGTACCTTCTTCACCGTTGCCTTCGCCGCTGAAGTCTATGACTATCCAGGCGAAATTTATTTGAATGTCTGTGATGCAGATATGAGCCGCGCCTGGGCTCCACGCGATCCAAAAAAGACCCGCATTAAATACTTCGCGCCAAATGGCCGCGTTGTTGAACGTCTCAAACTCTACGGTGTTCCAGAGAAGAACATCTTCCTCACTGGCTTTCCCCTTCCAAAAGAACTGATCGGCGGACCAGAGGGCGAAGTCATTAAAAAAGACATGGTTTCTAGATTATGTAATCTGGATCCAAACGGCATTTTCCTAAACAAATACTGGAAAATTCTCGAAACTGAGCTCGGTGCCGGAACTTGCCCTCTCAAATCCAATCACCCTTTAACCGTCACCTTCGCAATCGGTGGCGCTGGAGCCCAAAAAGGACTCGGCTTTGCGGTTTTAAAAAGTCTCAAAAAACAACTTCGCTCCGAAGATCTCCACCTCCGACTTGTTGCCGGTACCAAATTAGAATTAGCCGATGAATTTGAAAGAGCCGCAATCGACATGGGCTTAAAATCAAAAATCGGCAAAAGTCTTTTCATTGATAGCTATAAAGATCGCCCTTCCTATTTCCGGGAATTTAGCAAAACCTTAAGAAAGACGGATATTCTTTGGACAAAACCAAGTGAAATGTCTTTTTATTGCGGCGCTGGTCTGCCAATTATCATGGCTCCTTCAATCGGCTCCCAAGAACAATTCAATCGTATCTGGCTCAAAATGGTCGGCGGAGGCGTGACTCAAGGCGATCCCCGCTATGTGAATGAATGGCTATTTGATTGGATCGCTTCAGGCGGACTCGCACGGATCGCGTGGAACGGCTACATTGAAGCCCCAACCCATGGCGCCTATCGGATCGAAAGCGTCGTGACTGGTGAAAAAATTGAACTTGAACGCCTCCCACATATCGTATGATGATTTTCCAAGATGTCGTGCTCGGTCTTGTCCAAGGACTAACCGAGTTTCTCCCTGTCTCCTCCTCCGGTCATTTGATCATTGCCCACGAACTTCTTGGAATCACCACGCGCGACGATTTAGCATTCGACGCAGTCCTGCAGCTCGGCACCATGGCCGCGTTGCTCCTCTACTTCCGAGAAGATCTCGCCCGACTTATCCGGGTCTTCTTTCGTTGGATTACCGGCAAGAAAAAAACAGAGGATGCAAAAGACATCCATCTCATCCAAGCGATCATTGTCGGCACCATCCCCGCCCTCTTTTTTGGACTCTTGCTTGAAAAAAGCATGGAGAGCACCTTTCGCAGTACCTTCCTCGTTGCCATTGTTTTAATTGCCGGCAGCGCGCTCATGGCCTTTGCCGAATATGTCGCCAAACAAAAGAACAGCCAAATCACGGCAAAATCAGGTTTCATGATCGGTTTATTCCAATGTCTCGCTCTTGTCCCCGGCATGTCTCGCTCTGGAGCAACCATGAGCGGCGGACTCATTCTTGGTTTTGATCGCGAAACGGCAACCCGTTTCAGTTTTCTGCTTTCCATCCCAATCATCACGGGCAGCGGATTACTCCAACTCATCAAATTTCTGTCCGAACCACATTCAACATATGAACCGGGAGATCTCAGACTTGGTTTCCTCATTTCATTTCTTTTTGGATATCTCTCAATTCACTGGCTTCTTCGCTTCATTCGCAATCATCGTCTAACACCATTCATCTGGTATCGCCTCGGCCTCGCCAGCGTCGTCATCATTTGGTCACTTGTTCGCTAAACCTATGTCAACATTCAACCTTCCCGCTCCCTGGTCCATGGATCCGGAAGATGTATGCCGTGCCTTAAACACACCACGCGAAGGGTTATCGTCTGAAGAAGTCCAAACTCGTTTGAAAGAATATGGACCAAATACGATCGCCGAGGAGCGGAATATTTCTGGAATACGAATTTTCATAAGTCAGTTCACAAGTCCTCTCGTCCTCATTTTAATTGGGGCTAGCTTAATTTCTTTCTTCCTCGGTGAACGCACGCAGACCACCATCATCATCGGCATGATTGGCCTCGGAGGCTTTCTCGGCTTCTATCAAGAATACCGCAGCGAAAAAGCCCTGCGCAGCTTACGCAGACAACTCGGCCATCAGGCAATCGTCCATCGCGATGGACAAACAATAACTCTTGAAGCAAGAAATCTCGTCCCAGGTGACATTGTCGAATTTGAACTCGGAAGCATTATCCCCGCCGACCTTCGGCTCCTCCGTGCTGATGATCTTGAAGTAGATGAATCGAGCCTGACCGGCGAATCTGAACCCGTCGCCAAATCAATCGGCAATATCGCCGCGACGCACACCACCCCGCAAGAATTAAGCTGCATCGCATTCGCCGGAACCCATGTCGTCCAAGGCTCTGGTTGCGGGATCGTCATTGCCACGGCCGGTCAAACCTCCGTCGGACAAACCGCGAGCCTCCTCAACCAAAAAGCTGATGAAACAAGCTTTCAAAAAGGCTTAAAAGATTTTGGAAATTTTCTCCTTAAAATTACATTCGTTCTCGCCCTCGCTGTTTTTATCCTCATCGGAGCCATTCGCGGCGACTGGACCGGCGCTCTCCTCTTCGCCCTCGCCCTCGCTGTCGGAATTTCTCCCGAACTTCTCCCCGTCATCGTCACCATCAATCTTTCCCGAGGAGCCTTAGCGATGGGAAAAAAGCACGTTCTCATCAAACGTCTCAGTGCCATTGAAGATCTTGGAAATGCGAATATCTTTTGTACAGACAAAACCGGAACGCTCACCGTCGGCAAAATCCGTGTTCGCAACTCCGTAGACTCAAATGGAAAAGACAATAAACTCCCACTCGAACTTGCCGCCCAATGTCTCGACATCGACACCCGCGGTCGAGCCAGCAATAGCATTGATGCCGCTATTTTAGACGCCCATCGCGATCAAGGTTCAAATAAATTAATCGACCTGATCTCTTTCGATTTCCAACGTCGCCGCATGAGCTGCGTTCGCGAAATCGACGGCAAGCGCGAAATCATTACCAAAGGCGCCGTCAATGAAATCCTCGCGGCCTGTACGCATCGTCATGTCTATGAAAAAGGCTTGAAACAAAGCTTGGACGAAAAAACCCGCAAGCAAATTCTCGCCATGGCTGACCATTTCCATGACGAAGGCTATCGAGCTGTCGCCGTCTCTCGTCGCTCGATTGAGGCACAAGAAACCTATTCACCAGCCGACGAACATGATCTTGAATTCATGGGTCTTGTGCTCGTCAGCGATGCGCCAAAAGAGACGGCCGCGCTCGCCATTACACAATTAGAAAATCTCGGAACTCGCATCATCATTCTCACTGGTGACAATGAGCGCGTCACTCGACATGTCGCTGAACAATTAAACTTCATCATCACGCGCATCATGACGGGCGACGAAATCGACAAAATGGACGATGTCGAACTTCAAGCCGCGACCAAGGCCACCAATGTCTTTGCAAGAATCACCCCAACCCACAAACTCCGCATCGTCAAAGCCTTCCGCGCCGCCGGGCATATCGTTGGCTTTATGGGTGATGGCGTAAATGATGCCCCTGCCCTCCGCGCAGCTGATGTCGGCATCTCTTTCCAAGACGCAACCGATGTCGCTAAAGAAGCCGCAGCCGTCATTCTCCTCAGAAAGAATCTATCCGTCTTAGCCGAAGGTATCCGCGAAGGTCGCCGCACCTTCATCAATACCCGAACCTATTTACGAGCCACCATCGCCTCAAATTTCGGCAATATGCTCTCCGTTGCAGGCGCCGCACTCTTACTCCCCTTCATTCCCCTCCTCCCAGCACAGATCCTCCTGCTGAACTTACTGACGGATCTACCGATGCTCGCCATCTCAACCGACAATGTCTCGGATGAAGATCTAAAAAAACCAAAGCATTGGGACATCCGAGAAATTTCAAACTTCATGTATTTCTTCGGTAGCATTTCAAGCTTAGCCGACTATGCAACCTTTGCCCTCCTGCTCTTTGTCGCTCAAGCCAATATGCAAACCTTCCGCAGCGGATGGTTTATCGAATCAGCCTTCACCGAAATCGTCGTCATCTTCCTCCTCCGCTCCCGTGGTCGATCTTGGAAAAATAAACCAAGCCTCCCACTCGTCATTTCCGCCATCATCACACTTTTCCTCCCCATCCTCTTCACTCAAACAAAACTCGGAACTCATTTTGGCCTCGTCCCATTAAGCCCGAAGTGGATCCTCATCCTCATCACCATCGTTGCCGCCTATGCCGGCCTAACGGAATTGGGAAAAGGTACCTATCAAAAACTAAAAGCAAAATCAGCCTAGCCTGCCAGTCGACAATATAAAACATAAAAACCTCCGACATCATCGGAGGTTTTTCGCTCTTCCCCTCACTATTTCTTTGCCGCCAAGAATTCGGCACGAATTCTTTCCACCGATTTATTATACGAATGTTTCACCGCAGACAAACCCTGTGAACCAAATCCACAATATGGCTGTTCCATCGCTGACCACACAATATCAATTTTTTCTTTATATGTTCCCACCGCTTTTTCAAAGCCAACGCCTTTCTTTGTAAGATCGGCTTCCATGCGTGACACTGTCTTCACATGCATCGCCTTAATTTCTTTCGTCAGACAACGCGTCTTGGAATCATCCAATTCTTTATCACCCGTGACTGGAGCCTTCGAAACAGAAATCGTATACGTTTTCTTAACAGGCGCTTTCTTAACGGGAGCTTTTTTAACAGCTACCGGCGCCTTTTTGACCGCAGCACTGGCAGCTTGAGGAACAACCATCCCGCCCATAAGGCCAATGGTTGTCGTCATTATGACGGCAGAAGACAAAAGTTTACGCATATGAGGTTTAAGAAAACTGTACCTGTAAACCTCCACCTAAGCAAGCAAAAATGCATAAAAAGGCTCAGATAAGCCATAAAAAACAATGTTTTTGGAAGAAAGAAGCGACCCGAATCCCCGCTAAAAATACATCTCTCCTTTTACACAAAAATACGAACAATCTTCTTTGCGCCGAACGATTGACAGAGCCTCAATTCTATGATATCAACCAACCAAGCCTCGTTTCTCAAAAACACGCGGTGAATCGCTCCTTCGAAAGGGCAAGTCCATGGCATTTCGTTCAAACCTGCTCGTCCTCAGCCCCCTGAATTACATGCGCAAAATAGATCGTTGCCTCGCCCATCCGGTCAACAAACTGACGAGCAGCTGCCTCTGAACCGAAGGAATGTACATGAAACCAAAAAGCCTCGGATTCGTCTTCGCTCTTTCAATCACCATCGGCTGCAGCAGCATCATCCCACCTCCCCCGCCTCCAACACCTGCTGCAGACCCACCAAGGGTCCCGATCACGTATGACAACCATGTCGTCCAGAACGACAATGGGACCTTGGCAATGCGATGCAATAACTGCCAGACAAAACCGGGCACATCCGAATGCGCTCGTTACTGCGCCCATCGTCAAGGCTTCTCACCGACATCCAAACGCGACCCAAGATGCCTCGCGCTTGAACAAACAGCCCCAACTGCTGAAAACTATGCAGAGAAGCTCGATTGCGCGACAGTCGACTGGCTCATGATGCCCAAAGGGCCCTTATCTCTCACCCATTCTGAAACGATGAAACTCATCCAATCAGAATGGGTGTTTTTTGTTTATGCATCTAAACCTAGAAAATAAAAATGCATCAAACTGAAGACCGTAGCGCAACCTTCTGTTCAAAGATACTCCGTAATTTTGGTACAAATTCACTTCCCGTATTTCCTGATGAAGCGGCTACATTTAAAGCCATTGCTTCAATTTCTTGCGGCGTAAGATTAATCCTTCTATCATTCAAAAGACTAAAAAAAATCAAACAACAAATTGCACTTCTTTTATTTCCATCATGCCTACAATGATTCTTTATAATTTTAAAAAAAATATTTGCTGAAGCCGTCTCAAAACTATCGGCGCATTCCGGGAGCATCTGAACAAGCTCAAACATGGCGTGCATATCACAAGCCCATTTATCATCAATTGGCGGCAGATACAAAAAATCCATACGCAAAAGAACATCTTTGTAATCCCGAAGCTCTTCTTGAGTTGGATAAACTAAAGCCACACTACTTAGACGATAGTGACTTCAAAGTTTCACCGTATTTCGTTACAACTTCACGCGCAGCTGCTTCAGCCGCACGCTTATTTTTAGCAGCTCGAAAAACATCTGAGCGCGCAACGCTATATTTTTTCTCCTTTGAACGTGCGGAGATACACATCTTAACAAAATGAGAAATACGGCGAAACATATTACTTTATATATATCACAAAAAACAAAAAAATGTCCATACTAAATCCAGTATCAACCAATGACGACCGGAATCATCGGCCTATCATCCCTAATGTAGCCCGTGAGCATAAAAACCCATACTCGCCAGAGTCTCTGCAACAAAGTGGCCAATCTTTACGACATAAAATACGGTATCGGGATGAGCAGCCCGCGCCATTTCAACGGCTTCACTGCTAGCATCAGCCACATAGTAATTCTCACTTTTCACATCAATAGCTAAAAATTTCCCATTTTGTTCTGGTTCAAAACTTCCTTTTATTTTTTGATAAATCCTATCTCCCTGCTCAGCAATCTGCCGGATATCAGCATTTTTTAGGAGTTGTTCACTGGTAGACATATATTTAAAAGAAGATAAATTCATTGTAGCCTTATCGAAGAAAAAAACGTCCAACGTCATCCCCTGACCCAATAGATACTTCTATCTTTACCTTTTGGCCAATCACATTTAAGACTAGGACGAAAAATCTGACTCATTAAAACACCAGACCGATGTATCTTTATCGCTTGATTCCTGTCTTTAACTGGCACATATGTTACGTATTGCGGATCTTCACCATCTTCCCAATCGACCTCCTCATAAAACTCTTGGAGGTAGAGCTGTCCACAATCCTTACAGGTGATCAATCGATGACTAAGATGAGAATCTTCAGAGAAAGTTTCCAAAACTTTAAATGAAGAGTGAAGATCTGAATTAGAAATATTCTCTTTCTTCCAAAGATGACACTGTATGGGTCTATAGAGATGGTGTAAATCGTATTTTATTTTGAGGCGCTGCATAAACGCGTCCCAAAAGGTTTTCCATGGGGAATTATTTTCAAGGTTATTTTGTTTGTTTTTCATATTCAATTTATATTTAAGAGTAAAATGCCGTTCTGCTTCCTCACTATTTGTGGTCGACCGTAGAAACAAAAACGCGGCTAAGAGATTTAATCCAGCATCAAGCTGAATGAAATCTCCCAACCGCGGACGATTAGTCATCACTCTTCATATGGCTCTCAGCAGATTTCCCTGATTGCCTATTTCAATAACTCGAAAAGAAGATAATGGCCCATAAAACTGCGGGCAACAGCATACATTGTAAAGACCTTACAAATATAAAATACCAGATTTTTTGAAAAAAGTCAAGGGGAACGAACTTAATTTTTAAATAAAAAAATTACGTTTTAACATAAATCTTCAGACTCAAGCATTCTCATTAGGACCACTTACTCAGTATAGATATTTGTTTTTGAATCCTGTTCTTGATGCCAGGATCAGTTCTATCTTCATATGCAGATAACCATCGATGCGGCTCCTCTTCACAAAGATCTTTATCTAATAAAAGAGCATCTATATTCCTCAACCATCTTGTATGAAAACTAATAGCTTTAGATAGTTCTAAATATTTAGTGATAAGAAATACGAAAAGAATCAGATTAAAAAATAAAAACAAATCAAAAAATATTGTCATAAATTTACTAATTATTGAATGATTAAATTTTCAATAAAAATATCTAAGATTCTTTTGGCGAATGACCCCATCTGATAGTGCCATGAGAACAATCGATCGCCTTCTGAAGGATCAAGTAAAGCTCGACACATTTTGCTAAATTAAAACTATCAAACGGATACAATTTCACATCATCTTTGTACCCAGTTAAAAAATTGCCAGCTTCTGGCCAATCTATCGGAAGACGATATGAACCATCGTAAAGACCAGTTGGAGTAACATACAATTCAATCATATGCACAATATACATTCCTCAAACTAAAAAGAAAAGAAACGATGGACACTCAAAACGAAAAACCGTGCCTTCACACGGTTTTTCATCTGGTAGCGCCAAGGGGAATCGAACCCCTATTACGTGGATGAGAACCACGCGTCCTAACCGTTAGACGATGGCGCCTTGAACTCTTAACTTTTTACGAGCCATTCCTCACTTTGTCGCACAATCATTTTTTCTGCCATTTCCGGATGGGCCATCAACTCTTTCGTAATGCGTTCCATACGCACACCCTGCGAGCCTTTAATCAACACCACATCCCCTGGGGACAAACGATCTTGGATGAAGAGACCCGCCTCTGAGCTCTTATCAAAGTGAAAAATCGCCCCCTCAGCCATACCCCCTTCTTTGGCGGCATCGGCCGAGATGTGCGCGAGTGTACCACAGGTCACAACCAAGTCAATTCCATATTCAGCCACTCCCCGACCCAATTGAATATGCGCATCTTCAGCCATAGAGCCCAATTCCAACATGTCTCCCAAGGCCGCAATCCGCTTGGCACCCTCACGAACCGGAAAAGAACCCAAATCACGCACGGCAGACATCGCGGCCAATGGCGAGGAATTATAGGAATCATCAATGAGCCACGTATGCTTAACCCCAGACAAAAGGCGCATGCGTCCTGGCATCCCTTCAAACTTCTCTTCCAAGCGATGCACAGCCAAATCATCATCTCCATCCAAAGCAGCCACAGTCAGCAAAGCGGCGGCAATGGCATAAGCCTGTGGGCGTCCAATGGCGCGACGTAAACGAATCGAATGTGTCGTTCCAAATAAAGCAACCTTTACTTCCATTCCAGAATTTTCTGGATCTTGCTGATTCACAATCAAATTCGTTTCCAAGATTCTGGCCGTCGCTTGCGTGTCCATCCCGAAAGTTAAACGCTTCACACCAGCTGGCAATTGAATCTTTCGAGACTCCGCATCATCCGCATTCAAAATCGCAATCCCATTCGAAGGCAAGCAACGAATAATGGTCGATTCTTCTTCAGCAACTCCACTCACGGTATGAAAAAATTCTGTGTGCTCTGGACCGATCGCGGTTAAAACAGAAACCTGCGGCGGCGCAATCCCAACCAAATTCGCCAGGTCACCTGGACGATCCGTGCCCATTTCTAAAACCAAGGTATCTGCGCCAATTCGACGAAGGCCCACAGCTGTCCCAGTCGCTTTCAATAAAAGACGAAACCAAGCAAATGCGGATCGGCCTGGAGCCTCTGACTCAAGCACCGTCAATGGAACCCCCAATTCATTATTATAATTCTTCTTTGAACTGATCACCCGAACACCTTTTTCCCCTGCCCCCAAAGCGATTCCAATCGCATGCTTGGTCGAAGATTTTCCAACCGAACCAGCCACAGCAATCACCATCGGCTTTTCGCGCCGGATAGCCCGACGGACACAAACTCCCAAATACCGTTCAAGACGAGATTGCAATGACATATAGGTGTTATGGCTTTTGTACCGGATTTGTACTGGTTGAGGCAAGTCCGGGCTGTACAGGTGGCGGCAGAGGTTTAGGTGCATTTAATGGCCGCTCAGGAGGAACACGCATATATGTTAAAAGAAAAGCGGCCATTTCGCCAAATACCGGTGCGGCCGAAGCCTCAGCCCATTGCACATCGCGTGGCCGTTCAATTTTCACAATCATCGCAAAACGTGGATCATTCGCCGGCGCATAGCCTGCAAAAGTTCCGATGGTCGCATCCACCTCATACCCTTTTCCATTCTTTTTTGGAACTTGAGCTGTTCCGGTTTTCCCTGCGACCCAATATCCTGGAACGCCAGCTCTTTTTCCATGACCATTCTCAACCGCTGAAATCAACATCCCCGTCACTAAACGTGAAGCCCGACTAGAAATTGGTCGACCAACTTCAATCGGTTTAGTTTTTTCACGACTCCCATCCGGATGGATAATTTCATCCACGATATATGGTTTCATCAAACGTCCACCATTCGCCAAAGCGGCATATGCCGCCGTCAATTGAATCGGTGTCGTAGTAATCCCCTGTCCAAACGAAGCTGTTGCTGCAAAAATACTTCCTTTCTTTAATAAACCAGAAACATCGGCTTTCACCTCTGGCGTCAAACCAATCTCCGTCTGCTTTCCAAAACCAAAACGATCGACATAGGAACGGAATAGGTCTTTTCCAAGTTGACGTTGAATAAAAATCATCGCCAAATTCAAAGACTCATCCAAAGCATAAGTCATGTTTTGGACTCCATGGGTTTTTTTATCAGAATTTCGAATCGTAAAATCATCAATTTCTTCTTGACCTTTATCAACATAGGTTGTCTTTGGTGAGATCTTCTCCGCATCAAGCCCCGCCGCGACGGTAAAAGCTTTGAACACAGAACCTGGCTCATACGCAACAAAAGTCGCTGGATTATTAAAGGTCCCAACATCTTTTGTCTCACGATAGGTCGACGGTTCAAAATCCGGAGCTGAACACATCGCCAAAACCGCGCCTGTTTGAGGATCCATCACCACCAAGGTTCCACTATCCGCTTGATGCTTTTTCACCGCATCGCGAATAATCGAACAAGCTTTAAATTGAATTCCTCGATCAATCGTCAACACCACATCAGAACCATCTTTCGCTTCATGCAATTCGGTTTGTCCAAAAGTCAAACGCCGACCCCCAGCATCTTTCTCCGCAATTAAACTTCCTGGAACACCCGCTAAAACCTTTTCCATAGAACTTTCAATCCCATATTTTCCCTTCATCACGCCTTGTGTGTCTTCTTGAACAAATCCTAAAACCTGACCACCCAATCCCTTTTCTGGATACATCCGCGCCGTCATTTTTACAAAACCCACCCCTTCAATTTTCTGCGCCTGAATCAAATCAATCACTTCGGATGAAACATCTTTTGAAACTAACTCATACGGATCATCTGGATTTCGTTTAAAGAGCTCAATCAAATCCGCTTCATTCTTTTGAATCAAAGGCGCCAAAGCATGCGCCGTCGCGGCCGGATCTTTCATATTCCTCGGCACTGCATAAACCTGCCAAGACAAACGATTGGTTGCCAAAGGCGTCAAGGTTCCATCCATTGGATCGCGCAAAAAAACCCGACCACGTGTTGGTAATAATTTCTTTTCTAAATCATGCTGATCTGACGCATACAAACTATACAAACCATGCTCAACAATCTGCAGATATCCAAGACGGAGAATAATCGCAAAAAGCGCACAAGCAAATCCAAAATAAATAAAACGATAACGCGCATCCAATTGCACGGTCATCCCTCGTGAAGCGCGCGCATTCATCATAAGATTATTTCCGTTTAACACCACCAATCAAACCACGCCTTTTCAATTCATCGTAATAATCGCTAAAGGCATCAATATTTCGCGGCTCAGATGGAATAACCGTCTCCGCTGAGCTTGTAGGCGCAATATATCCCGCTCGTGTTCCCGCATTTGGCAAAAAAGACGGAACGCTCTCTGGCGCAAATTTTGCCGTCACATTCAATGCATCTTTTGGCACCACAACCGCAACGCCCTGATTCACCCCATCCAAATCAAACACAAAACGCACCTGGGCCAATCCATCTTTCGAATTCATATCTGGCCAATTCCCCTCCAATCGAACCACTTGGCGCGTCGTCGCATCCAAAGTCACCCGAAAATCTCCAGCCAAAGCATTGTCCGCAACTTGTTCAATAAAAGCATAATCCTTCGCATTCAAGGTCGCATTTCCTTTCCAAGCCCCGGCCCAAGCAATCAATAAAGGCTGGAATCCATCACGCAAAAAACGAAATCGAAGCGAAACAAATGTACGATCTCCAACCTGCGAAGTTTCAAGCGGAGACGTCGCATACATCGTCGGCTGCAAAGAAGGTAAGAGCTGACGCAATGCCGCATCCTTCCCCTTCGATAAAGCTCCACCATAGCCCAAAGTCTGAAAAAACGAATCACGATTAATTGAAAGAAAAGGACGGGAACTCGTCGTCCCGGCGACATCACGATAACGAGCCATCCAATAGGGCGAAATATCTTCTGGACGAAAAGCCACCGTATCTGCCCCAAGAACAATATCTAACAATTGATCCTGATCATTAACGCTCCGCGCGGCCAATCGAATAACACCAATTGCCTGAGGCTGAGAGATGTCCTTCAAATCAAGTTGAGCCAATGTCGTAAAACCCGTCGTAGCCCTACTCTGCGCGTCTAACCAAGAGACATCCAAACTAGAATTTCGAATTGTCTTCACCTGCCCCAAAGACACAATCGTGTCGCGTAAAACCTTATCCGGACTATCACGCAAAAACCACCAAGCTGCTCCCGCCCCTCCCAGGAGCAAAATCAAAAGAAAAACCAATAGCGCGCGCTTCATAGCGCTATGATAGCAGCTTAGGGAAGATATTTCTTCCCCTTCAAGCTCTCCGGAAGATAGTCCTGCTCAATCGGCCCTTCAAAATCCGGATTGTATTTGTAGCCTTTCCCATAATTCAAACCTTTCATAAGCTCAGTCGGCGCATTTCGCAGATGCAAAGGCACCGGAACATTCGGCAAACGTCGAATATCGTCCCGAACCCCCGCATAAGCCGTATACAAAGCATTCGATTTCGGTGCCCGAGCCAAATAAACCACCACCTGAGCCATAATCACATTACATTCCGGCATCCCAATAAAATGACATGCTTGATATCCCGCCACCGCCTGCACCAAAGCCTGCGAATCAGCGAGCCCGATATCTTCCGACGCAAAGCGGACAAGACGACGAGCCACATACAAAGGATCCTCCCCACTCTCCAACATCCGCCCCATCCAATACAAAGCCGCATTCGCATCTGAACCCCGCAAAGACTTATGCAAAGCCGAGATAATATTATAATGCTCTTCCCCACCCTTATCATACAAATGCTGATTGCGCTGAAGGAGAGAGGCCAAACTTTGGATGGAAAGCATTACCTTGTCTTTCGATCCGCGTAGGGGTAATTCATGAATTGCCCCTACATGGATCTTGCCCGGAGGCGCAGCCGCCATCACCAACATTTCCAAGGTATTCAACGCGGTCCTTGCATCTCCATCTGCCAAAGCCACAATCCGTTCCATCACTTCTTCCGGAACCTCAATCTCCATCGTGCCAAATCCCCGCTCCTTATCATCCAATGCCTGTTGCAAAATCTGACGAATATCTTCCGGCTCCAGTTTTTCCAATACAAAAACCTTACAGCGAGACAATAAAGCCGAATTGACTTCAAAACTCGGATTTTCCGTCGTCGCGCCAATCAAAATAATCGAGCCCGTTTCCACAAAAGGCAAAAACGCATCCTGCTGAGCTTTATTAAAACGATGGATTTCATCAATAAATAGAACCGTCCTTTTTCCATGAAAATCAAAAGCATTCTCCGCCTGACGAATCACCAGACGAACTTCGGTAATCCCAGACGTTACCGCCGACAGTTCAACAAATTCCATCCCCGTCACATTCGCCACAACCTTCGCCAAAGTCGTCTTCCCTGATCCCGGCGGTCCCCAAAAAATCATGGACGGCAAATTCCCCGATCCAACCATCGGCCGAAAAGCCGAGTCTTTCGCCAATAAAGTCCTTTGCCCCACCACTTCATCCAAAACCCGCGGCCGCATCCGGTCCGCCAAAGGCGCATGAACTTTACGCCGCTCCTTATTCGCCGCATCAAATAGAGTTGCCATATACGTACGCTTTTGGCGCATAGAACAAATTTAGAACAGAAGCTAATTTAACGCAAACAAAAAAGCATCTCGCCGCAGATTGCGTTGAGATGCTAACGAAACAAACCCCAAAGAAAAACAATGACTCCGCTCACCGTGGTCGCGATCCACCCAATTCGCTGGAGATAAACTACCTTCCGCAAACGCTCATTCTCTTTGAAGGCCAGAAGGAATCTCTCATCTTCCTTGCTCACGACAACACTAGCTTCGAGCTCAACCTTTGCCAAAGCCACCGTTTTCGGAAGTTGAAGCGATTGATACACCTCAAGCGCCATCGCGAGCGCCCTCCGACTCCAGGCAGGAAAGACACGAAGCTCAACAACTTCAGCCGAACGGATCAAGCAGGTGCAGGGACCTATACATTCCGCCACAGCAAAATCCTGATTCGTTTTTCTGGAAGGACTCAAATGAGAGAAGATCCCAACAATCAAATCCTCCGAATCATCTCTCAAAAGAAAATGATGCCCATTCCAACAGACGCTCCGCTTGAATTCATAAGAATCCTGAGCGTTCGGATGCATCCATCGATGAGTAGTCAGAGGATCCAAAAGTTCTTTCAAAATAACGACGTCCTCATCTTGAGAACGGATCCTCTCAATCACGAATACCGGAGTCGCTGCGTCATCAATCATGATCGACCTCCCTCCGTCAAAGAACGAATCGAGCATCTGCTTTATATCACCCACTCAAACCACCTGTCGACGCTGCATATAACAGACCTAAAAACGCCTTTTGTCAATGGCCTGCAAATGAGCGTACACTAAGATACATCATAAAACTCTATGGAATTCGGCGGAAACTCTAAATTGCCCACTTAGGAGTTGGCCCAACAGAAATCCGTCTCGTCTTCATTTTCATCAATACCCTTATTGTTCTATTCGGGAAAACCCATCTCGCTGGTGCCCTTCCATGGATTCTCGGTCTATCATTTTCCGGCCTCGTCTACCTCATCCACATGAGCCAAAAGAAATTATGGGAAACAGACATGGAGAAGAAAAACGCAAAAAAATAAACTGCCACTTCCGTCTTCCTGAGTCCCCGTTACACGAGGATAAACATCGGAACAGCGCAGTTGAAGGACCTCATCGGTCGGCCGGCCGGCCCAGAACCACCCTCCCCCTGCCCCTCCCGCTGGGAGGGGTGCAAGCCATTCTGTCATACCGATCATAAAATGGCTTTCCTCCCTCCCAGCGGGAGGGAATGAGGGAGGGGCGGTCCCGGTCTACGTTCACCGCTACTCACAGAGTCTACCCGATAAACATCGGAACTCAGGACGACAAATATAACGGACACTCACACAACAAACCGCGGGGCATTGACCCCCTATTTCCCATACCGTCTCTGTCTCTGCGCAAAATCTTCCAAAGCCTTATCGAGTTCCTTGTCATCAAAATCCGGCCAGAACTTTTCACACCAATACAATTCGCTGTAAACGGCCTGCCAGGTCAAAAATCCAGACACGCGCGCCTCACCTGAAGTCCGAACGACCAAATCCGGTTCCGGCATCCCAGGCCAATACATATGACGCTGAATCGCTTCTTCTGAAACCTCAGACGCATGCACCCCAGATTCCACCAAAGCTTTGACGGCATCAACAATTTCCATCCGACCGCCATAATTAATACACAGACAAAACGTTGCCGCCGTATTCATCTCCGTTTCTTTTTCCGCTTTTTCAATTGCACGCAAAACCGATGGACGAAGCCCATCATGTCGTCCCAAAATCTTCAAACGAACATTCCGCTTTTTAAAATGCGGCAAATCCACGGCGACTCCAAATTCAATCAAATCCATCAAATACCCAACTTCATCTTGGGCGCGTTTCCAATTTTCTGTCGAAAACGCAAAAACCGTCAGCACTTCAATGCCACGCGCAAGACAGTCATCACCCAGCTGCTTCAAACGTTCATATCCAGCACGATGTCCATCGATACTAGGGATGCCACGCTCCTGCGCCCAGCGGCGATTTCCGTCCATGATGATAGCCAAGTGTTTAACTGCAGTGGGCATACGCGATTGGGAGGTATCGTATCTATCAACGGGCAAAGGGTCAATCCTATGACAACCGCTCTGAACAAAAACCTATTTTGGCTTTAAAAAAACAAAAAAGCGCATCGTCGGAGACAAAAGCGCAAGTTCGTCTTGCGACGATGCACTTTTTGTCTCACGCGATGCGCGAGTTCACAGGAAAGCTGCGAGCTCTGGATGATGCTCGATCAGCTGGTCACGACCTCCAAAAATCCGCTCACAGAGTTTAAGCTCCCACTTCTCATGCTCGGTAAGAGGACGCTCTTTTGCGAGTTTCATCAGCCTCTGCCAGCTTGCTAGCATATGCTCATCAAGCTCACGATCCTCGAGCATCTCTCGACGAACCTCAGCTCTCTGCACTTCCCCGAACGCTCGTCGCTCCCTTTCACGCGCAGCCCGCTGCTGCATTTCCCATCTCCTCGCCGTATGCGGCATGGCTCGCCGATCAATCCACTTGTCGGCATCGGTAGGCATGTCATCACACTCGACCTCATCCCAATAGCATGGTCTACAGTAGACAAGAACGGTAAGAGCTTCGTAATGCACAACCGGACCCTGCTCCCTCCTAATCGTCACCAAACGGCGATGAATCTCTTCACATTCAGGATGGTCACAATCATGCTTAGATTCTGGCTCACCCTCAAACTCATCAGAGTCGCCAACGATCTCTGGAAAGATATCCTGAGATGTCTGCAAAAAATCCCTCCGCAAGTGTATGAGGATACTAGCCTTGCGGACAGAAATCCCAAAATACGGAGCCCAGAATCGCCTATCCCAGAAACAGCACAGGGCATACAAAGCCCAGAGCATCTCCAGAAAAGTCAGCGACATCTCTCCTTGCTTTGACGAAGATGCAAACTGATTGCGATTCATGATCTCTTCCTCCAGTTGGACTTGAACATCTAACACCTAGGGATCTTCTTTTCAGATCCGATTTCGTCATCCGCCTCTGAAGCGATTTTGACTCGATAAAATAGCATAAAAACAGGGTTTTGTCAACCCTGAAACGGCATAAAATGGCTTAAAAAAGCCTTTTTCTCTATCAAAAAATCCCCTTTCAGGGATCTTTGCTTGGTCGGGCTAGTGAGACTCGAACTCACGGCCTCATCGTCCCGAACGATGCGCGCTACCAACTGCGCTATAGCCCGATGAAGTGAAAAGAGCGTAACAAGGCTCCAATCCAATGGCAATTCCGGCCTCTCCGTACCGCCTTCCGTCGACAAAATTCCTCAAAAAAGCTAGCATATACTCATGAAAATGCATCGACTTCTTCTGGGCTTAAGCTTATCTCTCAGTTTCATCCCAAGCCTCACCAACCCCGTTTTCGCCGCCCCAACAACAACCACAGCTACCACCACAACCAGCACCGCCGAAGGCAATAGTAATAATCAAGCCGTCCTGGCCGACACCCGAACCGAAGGCCATAGTCTGGAAGGCACCTACGAAAGTGCCATGGTTAAAGAAGTAAAAACAACCACTCAGACCAATCCGAATGGCGGACAACAAGTTCGAACCTATGTCATTCAATACCTGAGCGGTCCACTCAAAGGAAAAACAGCCGACCTCTCCAGCGATGTCTCGAGTAATCCCTATGCCCTCGATCCACGTCCGGGCGACAAAGTTTTGATTTTTCTCCAAGCCGATCCAAATGGCGGAGAACCGCATGCGTTTTTAGAAAGCTTCGATCGACGTAATGCAATTTACACGCTCATCGCTCTCTTCGTCCTCACCATGGTCCTGCTCGCAGGCTGGCAAGGCCTAAAAGTCGCCGCTTCAATTTTCATTTCCGTCATGCTGATAGGCTTTGTTCTGATTCCAAGTTTTCTCAAAGGCTTAAATCCAGTCCCAATTGCGCTGATTCTGATTGCGCTATTTTCCGGTATCTCAAGCGTGTTTGCGATGGGTTGGAATCGCAAAAGCCTGGTAACCGTCATCGGCACGGTCGGCGGAACACTCACCGCCTACTTGATCGCAAGCATCTTTGCCGACTGGGCCCATCTCAATGGACTCTCCACCGAAGAAGACCGTCTATTCTTCGACAAAAATCCAACTCTAAACCCACGCGGCTTGCTCTTCGCTGGAATCATCATCGCCTCCATGGGTATCGTTGAAGACGTCGCCGTATCGATCGCTTCTGGCATCATGGAAGTGCGCCAAGCAAATCCACGACTCACCTTCAAAGAGCTTTTCCGCTCCGGCATGATCGTCGGCCGTGACCATATGTCTGCTCTGGCGAATACACTTATTTTTGCCTATGTCGGTGCTTCAATTTCAACCCTCTTGCTCTATACCCAATATGGCGGCTCTTGGGGTAAGTTCTTGAACTTTGATTCTGTTGTAGACGAAATCATCCGCGCCTTGGCTGGAACCATCGGATTGGTCTTTACCGTCCCAATCACGGCCCTCCTAGGAGCTTGGTTTGCCCTCAAGTCAACTCGCGGACGTTTAGACCCCGTCAAGGAAGCTAGCGGCTATCGACCCAAGGATATGGCACCGTAAAGGTTTCAACCTCACCGGCATAAGCTCTTAACCAATCTTTCAAAAAGGCCGTCGCCCGAACATCATCTTCATTGTAGACAATAATCGAGTCCAACAGGGCTTGATTTTTTGTTGCGAGGTATTCTTCAAAAACATCAACCGATTGTCCTCCGCCCTGCACATCTCCTCGCCAGGAAAAACCTAAAAACTTCGCAATATATTTGAGCCCATAAAAATACAGTGGAAATGTACACGAATCAGACACGAGTTCTTTCAAATCAATCATCTGCGCCCGAAACCGTTCCAAATGTGGGCTGCTCCCATAGCGTCTTTCTAAGATCGACAGACGACTCACCTCATAGGGCGAATAATGATAGACCACATATTCTTGCGGCAAGGTCGCGAGCCAATCTAAAAAGGCCTGCCACATTTCCCCTTCCTGTTCTAAACTCTGCGCCACAAAAGATCGATATTGATCGACACCATGTTCACGCAATAAGAATCCATACAAATAATCAACATCATTCGGCGGATCACTTTCAATATCAAAATGAATTTCCAAAGCCGGCTCCGGAAAATGAATCGGCTCACGAATAATGACCAACTTCTCTTTCAGAGATTGCGCCTGTCTCTTCATCACTTCCAATCCATGCAAACGCAAACCTTTCGCCGCTCCATCAAATGTATGCGGATTCATTTCTGCAATATCATCAACCGTCCGCAAACCTAAAGCCCGCATCGATTTTAACCGTCCCATATCAACATTGTAGAGCAAGGCAATGTCATTCAAAGACTCTGCATAATGACGGCAAACCACACCCCAAGGACCAACATCAAAACAACTCTTTCGCAAAACCGGATCCGGCTTCTCACCTTGACGGACACGCTCAATATCAATAGCGATCCGATGAAATTCTTCCATCATATCGGTCGCCACAAACCCAATCCGATCCCCATCACAATTCAAAATCGCCGGCTCCATCGGAAAACGTCCTTGCAGACGTTCAAGGAGTAAAGAATAAAACGTTAACTGAAGTTTCTGATATTTTTCCAAAGCATGTGAAGACTTCACATCAACCGGCACATAATGCCAATTTCCAAAAACACTCTCACCTTCATGCTTCTCTAAAAGATCAGGCCGCCCTGTCCATTCACCATGCGTCAATGTTCCCTGATAAATCAAAGGAACCCCTTGCGCCATGAGCTCACGGGTTTGTTCCCAAGCTTTCTCTGCATCTAACTCCATCGGCAATTCAATCACCTCAGCACCCTGCATGACCGATGCGATCACCCGCAATTCATGAGCCACGCCATTTTCCATTCTTTGAAGCTCACCTCCACTTAAAACCCGCTTCAAAGCCCGCTCTTCTTTCGTCGCAAAACGTTCATAATACGGCCAATGCGGACATTGTAAGAATTGGTAGAAATCAGTTGCCGTTAAAAAATCTCGTCTTATTTGCTTCATACGGACTTGCCTGAAGCCAAATTGGCCGCTTCCTGAATCACAGCTCCAAACGTATCGACTAAAGGATGAACCCAACGACTGCGCGCAATTTCATGAACTTGTTTTTCAACTCGAATTTTTTCATCCTTGTCTGCATGGAACATCGACCACATATCTGGCGAAACCCGCAGCGTCGTAATCAAACTATGCAAATTATACACATGATCAGCAACAGCAATTGAAATAGCTTCAACCGGAGCCCCTCGCAATTGAGCAATATATGCCGCCTTACGCTCACGCCAAGCAATAGTCTTTGACGGCTCACTCACTGTTCGAACTAACATCGCAACGCGCGAACCAAACAAAGTCGTAATTTCTTCGGCGGTAACGCCACAATCTTCAATCACATCATGCAAAATTCCTGCGGCAATGGTTTCTTCATCACAACCTGCGCGTTCAAGAATCAAACCAACACCAGCAGGATGTGCGATATATGGGATCTTCAATTCTGGATGTTTCCGTAACTGTCCATCATGCCAAATCGCGGCTTGTTCCAATGCACGAATTGGCAAGGAAGGATAAGAAGATCTGTTGGGTGACATAGACGCTATGAAGGATGAGAATTCTTAGCTGTTTGCGCGGTAACAATCAAACGCCGACCGGCCCAATGGCCTGTAAAAAAACCACCACAGAAACAAAACAAAAACCAAACTGATTTCCCTGCCCATGAAAATGAACCCAGGGCTTGAAATGGAATGATCCACCAGCCCAATAAAAGAACAACCAATGAAGCCACCATCCAACACGAAACACTCCCAAAAAAGACCCGTCTGAGGCTCGCATCCTGCAAAAATGCAGGCGACGGGCGACGATGCTTTTCAATGGTCGGTGGCGGAACAGGAAACCTCATATTTCCAGTGTACCTCAAACGCACCACCGATCAAACGCAAACCCCGCCCAGAAAATCCCGGGCGGGGCAGATTGCGACAAAATACCAATAAAGAAACCTTATTTGGTCTCTTTGTGGTTTTGATGACCATGGCAAAACTTACAGAACTTTTTGAGTTCTAAGCGAGCCTTGATCGTCTTCTTGTTTTTTGTCGTAGGGTAATTCACCCGACGGCAGGCGGTACATTCAAGCTTGATGAGGGTTTCCTGTGACATATCAGTATAAGTGAGAATCGGCCAGATAGGCGTTCCACTCCTCTTCTCCCAGAGTATCCTCCAGAAAGACAGAAATGGAGCCGACGGCCAGGATTGAACTGGCGACCAACGGTTTACAAAACCGCTGCTCTACCGCTGAGCTACGTCGGCGCAGCCTACCGGTTGGTCGAAACGTACGAAGAGAATAACCGAAAACCAGATTTCCGTCAATGCTCCTTGAGACCAGCTAAAAACGGCTTAAACAAATAAGGACCACCGAGTGAGGGTGGTCCAGATATAATCGCTTTCCAATAAACGCTTTCCATTTTTTAACGCTTTCCAGTAAACGCATTCCAAAGAGCTCAAACCCCACAGCTATCCCTAACAGCGTACGACCCGCTGAACCTGCAGCTCCGACCTGAACTCCTTCCGGGGGCGGATAATCGCCAGGAGAGAGAGACGGTGGAGAACCAACAGGCGGTGCGGGAGGCGAAACCTCCAGAACCGGAACGGGAGCCGTCACCGAAGGGGCCACTACCTGACCCGAAGAGCCAGAAGGAGCATCCACGCTGGGCACTATCGCGACCGGAGCACCTGCATCCGGCGTCGGCGCACCAACCAAGTTCGCAGCCACCTGCTTGTTCTCAGACTTGCCTGCATCAGCCGTTTCTTGAACCGATGAGGTAGCGGAAGGCTGCAAATCAGCGATGGCCGTACCCTTAGGCGGCAGGAGCAAAACCTGACCAGCCTGCAGCGCATAACCGAGATGACCCTCAGCACAAGCCTCAATGAATGACTTATTGGGGGCATCGCCGACCTTGAGCCGATAGCCATCCTTCCGACCGAGACCCCAGCGCTTGGAATCAAACTCCTCAACGCTCGGGTAGGTTCCCACCTTCTTGAGGCAGTAAGGGATCGTGTCCTCGACCATATTGGCAAGAATCACGGTCTTCGCATCGGTTGCCTGCGTCTTGGCCCAGCATGAATGCTGAAGGTCATACGCCGTGGCACCCGGTTTCATGAACAGCTCCACACCTCGCTCGCTCTTCTTCCGAAACTCGAAAGTCTCGGGAGTGCAGCTATTGGTGGGGATGATCGAAGACGACGGAACAGAATTGCCCGCAGGCTTCGCCTTAGGAGCCTTCTCCTTCTTCTCTGCCTTCTTGTTAACGCTCTTAACCATATCGACCAAAGGCTTCTCGTCCACTACCGGCAAAGTTGCCGAAGCGGCAGGAGGCGCCTGCACGACTGCAGCTGGTGCTGCCGGCTGAGCAGCCTTCTTGGGCTGCTTGGAAGCCAAAAAGCTACTACGAATCCCCTCGAAACGCCTGGTCCAATGGTCCTTCTCCGCACGAGCGGATTCTTGCTCAGAAACAGGAACAAAACTCCCCGTCAAACCCTTCTGACCACCGAGAGCCTCACAAGTAAGACTCTGAGGATCTGTTCGACGAACAGCGTCCGAAGGGAAACTGGCATAGACCAAACGAGTCCGATGCTGCCTAAAGCAGAACTTCACCGCAACTTCTTGCTTCGAACTATAGAGCACCTCGGTCGAGGCCTCCATGGGCGAAAATCTCTGACATGCATCGATCAGACACGCAACGGCATCCGGATCGTCCAACATGTTCTGCCTCTCTGAAACCGAGAGCGGCTCTTCTGCAAGAGCATGCCGCGGCGCTACAAAGAGACAAAAAAACATGAGGAAGATAGCCAAGAACCGTAGCACAGCCTTATGTCTGCTTTTCTTCACGATAACCTCCTGATCCTTGATGAAACGAACGATTCCCGATTTCCCGATGTAGGTAGGGAATGACAGAATATCGCACAGAAAAGAATATCTGTCAAGCTGAAGAGCAAGGCTTAACCCAAACAAAAAACCCAGGTTTCACAGAAACCTGGGTCAGAAAAAACCACGCGCATCGACACATAACCACAAGTACAGAGGCTCCTGGCTTACAGCAACTCGACGATACATGAACTCCGTTGGAGGAAAAAAGAGCTCGCCTCCCAGCATAAGCTCAGTACATCTAAAGTCCTCCTCACGAAAAGCATGCATGATCGCTTCATAGTCCGTAGCCTTTCTAAAAGCATAGACATGGTAGTAAGCAATCCGTCGTTTTGCCGCACCCGGGATTCCAAGGCCCAGCTCCTGAACGGCATTCATCATCTGATCCTGTTTAACATTCGGATAAACGGGTAGGTCAGCCTCCTGATCGCAAACGATAAACCACGAATCTTTATTCGTCTGGATTGAAAGCCGAACAATCTTATTCAGATCAACTCGTAGAGGAGCCTCTACATGCAAAGAAAAGTCCGCCGACAGACTTGCTGTAGGCGTTTTAAGCCTTGCTGCTGTGGATTCCCCCAACGTTGGTCCGCAGGCCGTCAAACCGAGTAGAAAGAGCTGCAATAGCCAATATGTTTCCCCAATCCCTCTATTCATCTGGTACCTCCGTGTCGTTATAGATGAGGGAAATATCAAACTACACAAAATACCTGATTTTGTCAACCTCCTTACAGAACCAAAAAGACCCTTATTGAAAGTTAACAGCAAAACTGTACATTCCCATGGAACAGACTCCACTAACCGTTGTACCCGATTTTTGCGGAGGAATCTCAATCGGCGTCGTCCCAGACGAAGGCAAATTCTTACGAAATCCCACCGCTGGAACACTCAGCGCCGATGAGCAATCAAATGTCCCATTCGTCGTCACATTGATCACCGTCGGCATGTTCGCCTTAGCCATAACAACCCGAGGAGCATAGCCACCTTTAGCGGTTATCTCAATAATCTGTTTGCCTTCTACGATCGAAGCGTTAGATGGCACGGCGGGAGAAGAAGTTAGGACATTCACGCGACCGCTACGAAAAATAGTAACGATGCCACCGATGGCCAAAACGGTAATAACGAGAGAGATAACGATTCCTTTGTTCATATTGATTAAAAATGAAAGACAGGGTTAATAATCCCAGCCCCCGCCAATGTATTAAGAAAATTGAAGACGGCAAAAAAGATCACAATCAGTCCCGCCGTCTTGAAGAACACTCCAGACTGCGCCTTCTTCTGGATACCGAGAGAACTAAAGCTCAGAAGAGCAAGGACCGGCAATGTCCCGAGGGCGAATGCAAACATCGTGAACCCACCCTGCCAAAAGCTCCCGGTTGTCAGCGTGTAGATCTGCATAGACTGGGTAAAGCCGCAGGGAAGAAAGAACGTAAGGATGCCCACCAGAAGAGGTGTCAAAATATGATTAGCGTTTTTCAGGCGGTGAATCTGCATCCCAATACTTGTCGGCATCGTAAGCTGGAACTTCTTCGCCCATGGAAAGACATCAAGCAGATTGACGCCAAGAATCAACAGGACGACGGCAATAATCAACCCAAGGATAAGCAATCCCGTCGAGCCGAGTTGAAAAACAGATCCAAGAGCACCAATAACACCTCCGAGGACAAAAAAGGAAACAAGACGGCCAACATGAAACATCGCTTGCGGTCGAACCTTATCCCCTTCTTTCGCAAAGCTCGCAGAAAGCGAAAGGACAATTCCACCAACAATTGCCATGCAGGTCGAAACGGACGCGACCATGCCAACCACAAAAGCCGTTCCATAATTCACATTCGACGTATCCACAAGATTCACAATCCCGAGCTTTTGCAAAAAGAGAAAGAATGCGATGAAGAGAAGAGCCGCAGGCGCTGCAATCATAAAGTCAGACCAATTCACAGACTTCGTCTCTTTCTCCAAAGTCAACGCATACCCATGCGGCTTCAAAACCTCCGTCAGCTCCGAGGCGATCTGTTCAGAAGCCTTATCTCCAAACTCACCCGTCACAATAACACGACGATCTTTCAAAGAAGTTTTCGCATCCATAATCCCCTGCACGTCTTTCAATTCACTTTCCGTAAGAACCACGCACGATGTGCAGTGCATACCCTGAACATGAAAGGTTAATGTTTTTACCATAGATCGCTAAATCTTTTTCGCTTTAAGACGTAAAGAATTCCCCACCACCGAAACGCTAGAGAAGGCCATCGCAAGTCCCGCAAAAACCGGATTCAAGAGCCAACCGAAAATCGGATAGAACAAACCTCCCGCAAGCGGAATCCCCACGATATTGTAAATGAAGGCCCAAAACAGGTTCTGCTTGATCCCACGCATCGTAAGTTTCGAAAGATGAATCGCCTTCACAAGCTTCGAAATGTCGCCATACAAAAGCGTGATCCCCGCCGTCTCAATCGCCACATCTGTTCCCGTTCCCATCGCAATGCCAACATCCGCTTGAGCGAGAGCCGGCGCATCATTCACCCCATCGCCTGCCATCGCGACAATCTTCCCCTGCTTCTGCAACTCCTTCACCTTCTTCAATTTATCCTCCGGCAAAACTTCGGCGATGACCTCATCAATCCCAACTTCTTTCGCGATGGCGAGAGCCGTACTCTTCATATCACCCGTAAGCATGATGACATTGATCCCAAGCGCATGAAGATCCTTCACAGCTTGGATGGACTCCACCTTGATCGCATCCGCGACAAAAATAACCGCCATCACCTCAGTTTTCGTGGCAAGAATAACCGGCGTCTTTCCCTCAGAAGTTTCCCGTTTAATCGTCTTCAAATCAAAAGGAAGTTTAAGATCAGCAATCAACTTCACATTGCCTGAAAAATATTCTGTCTTTTCAATAATCCCCTTCAACCCTTTGCCTTTAATACTCTCAAATTCCTTCACGGAAAAAAGCTCGACCTTCTTGCTCTTCGCATATTCCATAATCGCATGCGCAATCGGATGCTCAGACTTGCTCTCAAGGGAAGCTAGGATAGATACAATCTTTTCTTCAGAAAGCTCAACAAATTTCTGAATACCAACCAGTTCCGGCTTGCCCTTCGTGATCGTCCCCGTCTTGTCCACGATGACGGTATCGACCTTATGTAACTTCTCGAGCGTGGCCGCATCCTTAATCAAAATTCCCTCCTTCGCGCCCTTTCCAACGCCGACAATGATCGCGGTCGGCGTGGCGAGTCCGAGAGCGCAAGGACAAGCAATCACGAGAATTCCCACAAATGATGTCAGTCCATAAGAGAGCGCTTGCGCAAAGCCAAGGGATGGAATTCCAAAAATCAACCATGCTGCCAAAGCGACAAAAGAAAGCACAAGCACAACCGGTACAAAGATGGAGGAAATCCTATCAGCCAATGCCTGAATCGGCGCACGACTCCCCTGCGCCTCCTCGACCATTGTAATAATCTTCGCCAAAAGCGTTTCCGAACCGACCTTGGTCGCCTTAAAAATAAAAGAGCCAGATGTATTCATCGTTCCTGCGACCACCGTATCTCCCACTCTCTTCTCAATAGGCATCGGTTCGCCAGTCACCATCGACTCGTCGATAAACGAAGAGCCTTCAGCAATAACGCCATCAACCGGAATATGCGCACCAGGCTTCACCACAATCAAATCACCAATCAGAACCTGATCAGCCGGCACCTCTTGCTCTTTCCCATCACGAATAACAAGCGCCGTCTTCGCCTGGAGGTTCAAAAGCTTCTCAATCGCGTCCCCGGTCTTGACCTTAGCTCTCGCTTCAAGATATTTACCCAAAGTAATAAACGCGATCACGACAATCGTAATGTCATAATATGTATGCTCGACATTCACGAAGGGACGCAGCGAATCCTCAAAAGCAGAAAGGCTAAAACTGTACACAAAAGCCACGGACGTCCCGATTCCAATCAAGGTATCCATATCCGCCTTCCCATATCGCAAAAAACGATAAAGACCCAAGAGATATGGCTTTCCAACCACAAAAAGCGCATAGGTCGCCATAAGCGGTAAAAGATGATGGAAAAATTCCATCCAAATCTTGGCCGGAGATAACAATATGCCAAACTGCGCCAAAATATCCCAGCCCATTACAAAAATACTGAAAATCGTAAGTGGGAGCATGATCAAAACTTTCGCCCGCATCGCAGCGATCTCCTCTAACTTCTCTTCTTTTGATTGATTCAATCCGGTATGCGCAGCATGCTCCGCTGCAGACATGCTCATGGATTCAGCTGTAGGCATCCCATGATTCATAGATGGCATTGAAACCTTAGGAAGAACAAGGGTATACCCAAAAGGCTCGATCTGGGACGACAAAATCTGCGGACTCGTCTTTCCCGGATCAAAGGAAACTTTAGCCGTTTCCATTGCATAATTCACCTCTGTCGATTCAACACCTTCAACTTTCTTAAATGTCTTCTCAATCGTCGAGGCGCATGAAGCGCAATGCATGCCTTTAATTCTGAAGGATTCGGTGTGTTTCATAATATTTTCATGGACTAAAGATTAGTGAGCATGGACATCACCAGCCTGACTGTCTTCCATTCCCCGAACCGAAATACCCGTTAACCAACCTTCCAACGTGCGAATCTCTAGATTCTGAGTACGAATGATATCTTCAGCCATCTTTTTTATTTCTGGACGCTGGGTGATCGATTTGATGCGATCAGCCATAATGACGGCACCGCGATGATGCTCGATCATTCCTTGGATATAGACTTGGTCGAGTGCCTGCCCCTTTAGACGCGTCAGATCTCCCATCATCGGTTCATAGGAGCCTTCACTCGCGGAAAAATCTGCATACCATTTTCGCTGCCATTCCTTCATCTGTAGAATTTCTCGGGTCTGAGCATCGATAACACCTCTCGAGAAATTATGCAGATCGCTATTTTCCGTACGCGTAAGAACGTACGCCGACGTATCCACCGCCTCTTGATGATGAGGGATCATCTGCACGAGGAAATCAGCATCGCTATTCACCTCTACGTGGCCCATCACGTCGTGAGTATCCGTACCCTCGGATTCTGAATTATGCGTATGGCCGGATTGTCTCCACGAGGTCGGCATGGATCTGGCCGCGTACGACAAGCCGCTACCAAGTAACAGAGCAAGAATGAGAGCCCCCGGAATCAGCTTGAGCCATTGCGATTGCGGCAGCTTGATATTCTGCTTGAGGATGAACGCAACCAATCCAATGCTGAGACCAATGGGGATGAGATAGGTAGAATATCCCGGCGTATCCACAAAGTGCTGCAAGCCGCCACTTGCCATGCCGATACCAATCGAAAGCAAGAGAGAGTAAACGAGAAAAAGCAATACGCCCCCATCTTTCAGATTCTTTTTATTATAAATACTCTCTTGAATATACGATCCTGTCACAAACAAAAGGACTCCAAACCCAAGTAAAGAGACATCCCACCAATTAAATCCGTCCCCCAAATGGACAATCCCTCCGGAAATGAATCCAGCGCCGACGAACATCGCAATAAAGGTAACGAAGGGAGCGAGGACGCGCTTCACAAAAGAAGAATTATCTTGATTGCTTGGTACAGTCATATTACTCATAAAAGTTCGATTATCTACGCTTAAGTTGGTAGACCTTCAAAATTTCCTCGATCGCTTTCTTCTCTTTGCCGCTCTTGATCTGATTTAAGGCGCAATGCGAAAGATGATTCTCCAAAAGAATATCCTCAATATTCGAAAGCGCCTGCTTAATTGCAGAAGTCTGGGTAATGACATCAATGCAATAAGAATCCTTCAGAACCATTTCCTGAAGGCCACGAATCTGGCCCTCGATGATCTTCAAACGGCGCACGAGTTTACGGTTATCAGTATGCATAAATTTATTGTTGGGATTGGGGGGTCCTTGTCGTGTCCATCGACCAAATACTGATACCGTTCGGCATATCTCCCACTTTGATACGCTGCACTTCCCGGCCGTCCTGCAAATCGATGACCGACACATCATCACTGACAATATTCGTCACATAGGCATACCGACCGTCATCCGAAAGGACGATTCCATGAGGTCCTTGACCCGCTTTGACCGTCTGCACAACCTTACCTAGCATAAGATCGACCTTGTACACCCACTCGCTTGTTGGCTGATTAAAATAATACCCCTGATCTGCGACATAGACATTCAATGAATCAGGTGTGGAGTAAAGCTGAACGGGACCTCTGGCCTCCGATGGCAGATCCACAAAACTCAATCGCTTCGTCTCTATCTGATAGATCGCCACCTGCTTTTTATCGTAAATGGAAACAACAACATATTTTCCGTCAGGCGTAACGGCCGTCTGCACCGCCGTACCCAAAAGGTCGAGCCTCTCCACCGCACCAGTTGCCGTATCGACGATGCCCATACCCTTACCATCCATAAAGGCGACGAAAGCCTTAGTACCATCAGACGAAAGTCGCAAACCATGCGGCCCCGAATCTTGTCCCAACTCGATTCTCTGCCTGATCCCATAGCTCACGGCGTCGATCTGATACAAAACCCCTTTATCCTGTGAGAGAGCATACGCATAATCTCCCACATTCGAGACAACGACATGAGTCAGATGTTGATCAGTTCCAAGAGCGATACGCTTCACAATTCGATCCTTCCTCGGATCGATAACGATAACCTGGTCCTGATCACTCGAGTGTTTATCTTCCACCTTCTCTTCGTGGCCGCCATCCATCCCCGCCTTCGTCATAACATTCGCGGTCACCCAGACGCTCAAACCGTTCGGCGCGACCTGCACATTATGAGGCATATAGTTAACCACGTTCATTCCTTTCCGTTCTCGCAAGGAAATGCGACTCACGACCTCGCCCTTCAGCCTATCCATCACAGCGATCTTTCCCTCACCTTCTAACGCAACATAGAGCTTCTCCTTTTCGGGAGAGCGATCAGAAAAATACAACTGAACGCCCAAGACAAGCAGACCGAGAGACAACACCGAAAAAACAATGGTTAATTTCGCTGAGGTGGAAAGAGTCATATTTAAGATGATTCCATGATACCCCCTGGGGGGTATACTGACAAGCTAGCTTCATTAAGAACAAAGGACCTATGCTCAGCCACATCAACATAAGAAAAAACACCGACTTGTGATCGGTGTTTTTCCCTGGTGGGCAGGCAAGGATTCGAACCTTGGAAGGCGTGAGCCAGGAGATTTACAGTCTCCCCCGTTTGACCGCTTCGGTACCTGCCCATGGATATGGCGAACTTTACGAACGGAATCTTAGCCTGACGCGTGGAGCCGTTGACCGGAATTGAACCGGTGACCTCATCCTTACCATGGATGTGCTCTACCAACTGAGCTACAACGGCCCGCGTATCAGGCCAAAATCCTTAAAATCCTCAATTGTCTGGAACCGTCTCAATCGGCTTTAATCGCATCAACCCGTTCTTTCATGGCCTGAAGCTTTGGACGATCTTGGGAGAGCAGGCGGAGCTTATCATATCTCCGACGCGCTTCCTCTCGATCGCCGAGGATTATAGCAGTCTCCAGAGAAAGTTCAAGGTATCGAGCTGACTTGGGGTCTAACTCGACCGAACGCTTGGCTGAAGACCAGGCCTTTTCCGGCTGATTCTGATCCAGGTAAAATGAAGCCAACTCCGCATGTCTATTGGCTAAACGAGGTCTTTCCTCAACCGCTTTTAGGCGATACATTTCTGCCTTAACATCGTCCTTCTGACGCTCGGCAATTTCAGCCAAAGCCGCATACACCGAATCATCGGCTTTTTTGCTTTTCAGCAAAAATTCGTACGTTTCAATCGCTTGAGGCAGGAGATCCTGCTTCAAATAGATCTGTCCTAAGCCCTTATACGCGTCCCAAGCATGCGAATCAATACCCAAAGCCTCCAGATACCGTCTTTCGGCATCAGCCCACTTTAAATCGCGAGCCAAAGACCGAGCTTCATTTAATAACAGCTTTAAACGATCCTTAACTGATGGCGTCATCACCACAAATGGCGCCTTGGCTTGACGATAGGACTTCTCCAAATGAACCAATCTAAGATACGTCGCGTGAAAACGCGTTTTCGCGGCATGTCGTACGCGATTTGTAACGGCACGCAAAGGCGCAACTTTCTGCGATTTCACCCGATCAAAACGCTGCAGCAAAATCTCATCACGCTTTTGACGTTCACGCTCTTCCTGAATTGAATCCGGATCGAGAATACGAATTTCTTTCCAATGGCGAAACAAAACCACCCCAATAGAAATGAGGGCGATCAAGGCGATAGGCAAAGAAATCCAGTACACGATCATACACTAAGCCGGAATCGCCGCACGACACAACAAACCGAAATTGCGTGGATCTAATGAAGCACCACCAACCAAAGCTCCATCAATCCCTGTAGTGCTCAAATACTCACCCACATTGCGTGGATCTACCGAACCTCCATACACAATCCGAACACGCTCAGCGTCTTTGCCAAATTTCTTTTCAAAAACTGCGCGAATCACATCATGCATTTCTTTCGCCTCCAAAACGGAACATGGTTTTCCGCTTCCGATAGCCCAAACCGGTTCATAGGCAAAAATCGGCGGAGCCTTGGTTTCCATTTTAATTTCTGCCATCGCAGCTTGAACTTGAGCTCGAACAACCTTCGAAGCTTCACCTCGCTTCCGTTGCACCGCGGTTTCACCCACACAGATGATTGGGACAATCCCCGCTCTTTGCAAAGCTCCAGCTTTTTTCGCAACCATTTCATCGGTTTCTCCGAGATGGTTTCGACGCTCGCTGTGGCCAACAAGACAAAACTGCGTTCCAAATTCTAATAACATGGATGGAGAAATCCCGCCCGTAAAGGCGCCTTCTTCAGCCCAAAACACGTCCTGAGCCGCCAGCATCGGGATCGAAGCGCGACCTAAAGACGAACGAGCCGCCGCTAAAGACACGAAAGGAACCGCAACCGAAATATCGACGTCTTTAGGCAAACGTTCACGACGAAAAGCCCGAATCCAAGAACCGGCCTTGATCGGGCCATAATGCATTTTCCAATTGGCAATAATAATCTTTTTCATACCGTTGTTTCTACCTTACCATTTCACAAGCTTTTGCACATGTTTGGCTGAACCTAGCGGTCCAATTGCTGCCACTGCCATCGACGACGGGCGGAACAGCTGTGTTGCTGCTTTTTTAATATCTGCCTTGCTCACCTTCTCAAAACGCTTCAAACGCTGATCCGGGGTCTCCAATTTCTTCTTAAACAACCATTGACGACCATACCATTCTGCCTGACTTGCCGAATCTTCAAACGACAACATCAGACGACCACGAATCTGATCTTTCGCCCGACGCAATTCCTCCGCCGTAACTCCATCTGCCAAAATATTTTTCAATTCTTGAACAATGGCTTTAACGGCCTTGTCGACGCTCCCCTTTTCTAATCCCGCTTGGATTCCAAAGGCTCCAACATCTTCGCGAGCCGAATGTGCCGCACCGATGGAATAACAGAGACCGCGACGTTCACGAATTTCCGTGAACAAACGAGACGACATCCCGCCACCTAAAATCGTTCCAAGGAGTCCAGCCGCAGGCAACAAAGGATGTTCAGATGCAAACCCATGGAAGGCCATCGCAAACTGAACTTGTTCTGTTGCTTTTTCTTGATACGCGACCGGCTCCGGTAATTTCTCCGGTGGCTTAAAGCGCGCATAAGCTTTGTCTTTTCCTTCTGGACGATGAATCTTTCCAAAACGTTCCTGAATCATTTTTAAGGCACCTGGAACAATCTTTCCAGCCAGAACCACAGTCAAACGGGAAGGAATATAGTACGCATCACGATAAGCAACCAATGCTTCACGCGACATATTCCGAATATTTTCGCGTGGTCCGGCAATATCCCAGCCCAAGGTCGAATCTGGATATAAAGAACGTTCCAATAAATCATCAATATGTGCCTGAGGATTATCCTCATACATATTAATTTCCTCAACAATCACCCCACGCTCTTTCTCCATTTCTTTCGCATCGAAATGAGAATGGAACATCATGTCATGCAATAAATCGATCGCAAGTTCCGTATGTGCTGCATCCATTTTGATGTAATACCCCGTCATGTCCTTATCAGTATACGCATTGTAGGCCGCACCATATCGATCCAAAACACGCGAAATATCGGTTGAATCTGGACGACGCGTTGTTCCTTTGAACATGAGATGCTCAATGAAATGAGAAGCCCCATTCAATTCCTTGGTCTCATACCGCGAACCGACACGACATAAAACCAACAACGTCATCGATTCCGCGCCTTTTTGTGGAACAACCACGACTGGTACGCCATTTTTCAAGTGATGGAGGTTTGGAAGTTTCATGTTTTTTTATTTTTAGACAACGCTATTCTTCAACAAATTCTTTCGGATAAACTCAGCAACTTCTGACAAGGCAAGTTTTTCCTGGGCCATCGTGTCACGATTCCGAACCGTCACCGTCCCGGCTGAAATAGAATCCCCATCGATCGTAAAACACCAAGGCGTTCCAATCTCATCCTGACGACGATAGCGCTTTCCAATCGATCCACTTTCATCATATTCAACGGTATACCCTTCAGCACGAAGTTCCGCCGCCAATTTCTTCGCCACCTCCGGCATCCCCTCTTTTTTGGTCAAAGGGAAAATAGCCGCTTTAACCGGCGATAAACGAGGAGGAAAACGCAAAACCATCCGAGGCTCCGTTTGGCCATCTTCCGTCGTATCCGCTTCATCAATGTCCAAATGTTCAGACAAAACAGCGAGAACCGAACGCGTCAAACCCCAAGTCGGCTCAATCACATAAGGGATGAAACGAGCACCCGCCTCCTGGTCAAACCAACGCAAATCTTCACCGGACGCTTCCTGCTGACGTGACAAGTCCCAATCCGTACGGTTGGCGAGACCACCCAACTCCTTCAAACCAAAAGGAAAACGATATTCAGGATCAATCGAACGTTTCGAGTAAAAAGCTCGATCCGCTTCGTCTATTTCATGATAGACCACATTCGCTTCACTCAACTTCAAAACGTCTGTACACCAAGCCTTGTATTCTTCCAACCACATTTCATAAGCCCGAGGTGCATCATCCGGATGAACAAAATACTCAATTTCCATTTGCTCGAATTCACGAAGACGAAAAATAAAATTTCCCGGAGTAATTTCATTCCGAAATACACGACCAACCTGAGCAATGCCGAATGGAAGCTTTTTACGCATCGTATCGCGCACATTCTTCCAGGTCGTAAACATTCCAGCCGCCGTTTCTCCACGAAGATAGGCGACGGAGGTTGAATCTTCCGTCGCTCCAATAAACGTCTTCATGAGCAAATTAAACTGACGAGGATTCGTCACTTCATTTCCATCTGGACTTTTCAGTTTAAGCTCAGTCATCTTCGCTGCCATGTCTTCAAATGTCAGACCCGTTACATCCACACCGGCAGCTTCAAGCAAGTGATCGAGACGAAAACGCTTATGTGTCTTCTTATCTTCAACTAAAGGATCAGCGAATCCCTCCAAATGACCCGATGCCTCCCAAATTTTCGGATGTTGCACGATCGGCGTATCGATCCCAACGACATCATCGCGACGTTGCACAAAACGCTTCCACCACTCATCACGAATATTATTTTTCAGTTCAACACCATAGGGACCAAAGTCCCATGCATTCGCAAAACCGCCGTAAATCTCTGAATCTGGGTATACAAAACCCCGACGCTTACACAATGAAACCAACAGATCCATTTTTTGTTCCGGAGAAATCGGCATGTATATCAGCGTTAAATGGTCATTATTTCTTCTTCCTTTTCTTTCACCGCCGATTCAATCTTCGCATTAAAGTCTTTCACCACCGTATCCAATTGTTCAAACAAACGAAATTTTTCATCTTCTGAAATCTGCTTTGCTTCTTCCTGTTTGCCAATTTCATCACGCACTTCTTCGCGAACATTCCGAAGACTAATACGTGCATGTTCACCTTTTTGGTTCAGAACCTTAACCATTTCTTTCCGGTTCTGCTCGGTCATCGGCGGCATATTCAAACGGATCACGGTTCCGGCAACCGTTGGCATCATGCCTAAACTTGAAGCGATCAAGGCTTTTTCAATATCCTTAATGACATTCTTATCCCAAGGTTCCAATTGGATGGTTTTTGCATCTGGAATCGAAATCGAAGCGAGGCCCTTAATTTCCATCATCGAACCATAGGCTTCGACCTTCAAATCTTCAACCATCGCAGCCGAGGCACGACCAGAACGCATATTCTTTAATTCCTTCTCAAAATGCTCTAAAACCTGCTGAAATTGGGGCTTGGCAAGGTCAATGACGGTAGACATATAGATCAAAAATTAAGCCTAGTATTCCAGTTTTTGAAGGAAAAGTCAATTCGGTACCTCTGAAGCATCACGAACCGCCGCCCCTCCCTCATTCCCTCCCGCTGACGGGCAGAGGGAGGGGTAGTACGAAAAAGGCGCAACTTCTTGCGCCTTTACATTCAACAAACAATTTTTATTTCTTTGGCGGCACTGTCGTCCCCAAATACATTGTATTGCTATCAATCGGATCGATCAGGAGAACGCTTCCGGCTTGTGTGGTTGGCAATTTCTTCGGCGTCCAAGTCACACCACCATCAGAAGAAAATTGTAAGGTCGCAACACCGGTGAAAGAGAGATTTTGATTATTCTTCGGATCAATCGCCAGGCTATTGATCGTCAATGCTCCCGGTGGCGCAGTCAGCGACAAAGCCTTCCACGTTTCTCCACCATCCAATGATTTCAAGATACCGTACTTAGAAACATTATAAATCGTTTCGGAATCGATTGGATCAATCAAGATCTGCGTCACTTTACGAGCATCACGGAAGTCAGGATCAAATTGCTTCTTAATCTGCATCCAGGTATCACCTCCATCAACCGTTTTCCAAATACCATCTCCCTGAGTCGCCGCATACACGACGCGCGAATCCTTCTGATTCATGACGAGTCCGCTAATCGAGATCCCATCCACACGCTTCACAACCTGCCAAGACACACCAGAATCCTTTGAACGGAAAATGTCTCCATCCGAGGTTCCGGCAAATAAATTCGTCGGATTATACCAATCAACGATCAAGCGAGTGAACGATTTATCCGTCCGTGGATCAAAGAAAATCTGTTGCCAATCACGGCCACAGGTATTATCACTCTTGAAAATTTTATTCGCACTGGCCGCATACAAGGTACAGCGCTGCTTTGGATCAATCGCAATCGCATTCACCCGACCGGTATTCAATGTACTCGGCTTTTGCCAGGTCGTTCCACCGTCCAATGTATAAATAATTCCATTGGCCAATGTTGCCGCATACACAGCCAAACGATCCTGAGGATCAAACACCATGGCTGTAATCGTATATCCCGCTACGGCCGCCGTAATCTTTGGCCCGGCTTCAACCAAAGCCTTCTTATTCGTCCAAGTCACTCCACGATCTGCTGTTTTCCAAACACCAGCATCCGGTCCTTTCGAAGCCGTTGACGTGCTAGAGAAACAACCAGCACCAACTAAACTCAAAGCCAGAAATGGCAAAGCGATACGTGCGCGCAATGTAAAAGATGTCATAAATACTTCTTAGGCCAGAGTATACCACGTCGTTCGCGAACGACATGGCTTGCCACGACAGAGGGCTAGTCCGGAGAAATTTGATAGACCATCGGCAAGGATCGTGGCAAATGAGAAACAATATTCGGCAAATGCTCCAAGGCAACAGAAGCCTCCAAAGCAATACGAGGCGAGACCGAACTTCCAACTGAACGCATCGCTTGAAGCAAGCCAAACACAAATGGAATTCCTTCGGTCTTTCCTGTTTGAAGCTGTGCCACCATTTGCTGCGCAGCCCTTGCCAAAGAAGCCCGCCAAGCAAAAACCGGCATTTCTTGGGACTCACACCACTTCGCCCAAATTTCGATTCCCGCCAAACGAGCGCCCATATTTGGAGCTTGAATAACAGGTAAAAGCAAACGATCCATCTCAATAAAAGATTCCATTTCGATCTCCGACAATAAAAGGCCCGGCAATCCACGCACAGACTTCGCCTGCTTCAAAGCCTCTTCTTGCGTTTTCCCCTGCTGTACCAAAGAACTCACGAGAATATCCAAAGACACCCGCTCAACATGCAACATAACCGAACGGCTCTGAACCGTTTTCGGAATACGCGACTCATCCTCGGCCAATAAAATAAACACCGCATCCGCTGGCGGCTCTTCAATTGTTTTCAATAATGCATTCATCCCCTGCTCATTCAAACGATCGGCTCTCGGAAAAAATAAAACCGATCGAGGAGCTTGAATCGGTCGCATCGAAGCCCGCTCACGAAAATCCCGAACCTGCTCGACCGTCACCACGGTTTTTCCTTCCAACACATCTAAAGAAAAAAAATCTGGATGGGAAGCTAAGAGCTGATCTGCTTCCAAATCCAATAAACCACGCATAAAGCGCTCGGCCAAAGTCCGCTTCCCTACATGGGCAGGGCCAATAAAAAGATAGGCAGAAGCCGGATGATCCAAAGACGCCGTCAGGAGACGGCAAATCGGCTCATGGCCCAGAACGCCGGAAAATAGCTCAGCTCGATTCATAAGACTGGAGTATAGGAGAAGAACCCAAGAAACAAAAATGACCCCTCTACCACATGGCAAAGGGGTCAAAAACATTCAGAGCGAGACATGGAACGCGAATACGCAGTATCCTCCACCATTGATGCTGTCCCAGGGAATCGTCGGCTTCAGACCGACAAGCGCTCCCTTGTCATCGAACACCTCCATCAGCCCAGCGTTCTGGCCTGATGCCGGACAATTCCAGGTCGGCGGATAACTCGCATTCGTGGACATGATATTGGCCGAGGTCTCGACATTCATCCCGGGCGGCAAATACACCTGGCATTCGAGCACATGCTTGGCAGGCGCCGAACACACGGGCAAATAACCCCAAGAACACAACTCATTCCCCGCACCGTCCAACACCCGATAATAGATCGTGATGTCGGCCACAGCTGATCCAGACATCGTCTGACGAAAAGTATAGAGCTTGGCTGAGCCAGACGAACCACCCGACCCACCGCTGGGTTCCGTACAGGTCGGCTGACCATTCTGATAGACACACTCCTGGCCCGGGCCACACAGCAGCATGCAAGGCCCCGTAGGCACCCCGCCCGTGCCAGCCATGCCCGATGAACCACCAGCTGCCGCCGCACCGCCGGCCCCAGCAGATCCCGCATTCGCCATGGAACCGGCCGATCCAGCGGAAGCCGCCGAACCAGCTGACCCACCCGAACCAGACAATCCACCAGCACCCGTCGATCCCGACGCGCCAGTCGATCCACTCGACCCAACCATTCCAGCAGCTCCCGCCGAAGAACCCGCCGACCCGCCCACGCCCATTGCGCCAGCCGATCCCGAAGCTCCACCGACAATAGCTCCACCCGAACCAGCGGAACCAGACTGTCCGGCGACACCAGCCGATCCCCCCTGACCAAGATCAAAGCACATCGCTTTGCCGGTCTCATGATTGATCGCGCAGATCTCGTTTGGCTGGCACTGAACCAAATCGCAAACCGAGCCCATGCCGCCAGCACCAGCATTTCCAGCTGAGCCAGCAACCGCACCCGATCCACCAAGCCCAGCCGCACCGCCAACTCCAGACGATCCACCGACTCCACCAAAACCAGCAGCTCCACCAACGGGACCAAAGGTCACACATTGGATCTTACCAGTTGAGGTAATCGTGACGCAGGTCTCTTCCGGCTTGCACTCAAGAAGAGCGCAATTCGGATTTACGAATGGCCCGCTACCAGCCATACCATTTGAGCCCGCAGATCCCGCCTGAGCCGAAGAGGCTCCAGCGATACCAGCCATACCAGCAGCAGAAGCCCCAGCGACTCCTGTCCCTGCTGAACCGCCAGCACCTCCAAACACAGCACTCACCACAGGCAGCTCATCCGGACCAACACAAGCCGAAAGAATCGGCAGCATCAAACCAGATATCAGAGCGTACACATGAACCTTCATGACCAAACCTTTCCCCGTCATCGACGGGTGTAAAAGACCGCGATTGGAATCGTATTCTGACACGATTCTCACTCGCCATCCTTCAAAGGAAGCATAGTGTGGTCTAACATGAAAAGTCAATTTGGTCAACACGTCTCAAGAGAAAAACCACAAAAGAAAAGAACCCCCAAGCTTGAAGCGAGGGGGTTCTAGGAAGTGAGACGGACGAGGTCTCATTGAAGAACTGAGCAGTTCGTCTAACTGCTCAGGAGCCAAGCGCCAGCGCTCAGGGATTGACGACCAGGTATCCGCATTTGGTCTGCGGATAGTTGTCCTGATTGTTGTCCTTCTGAGAGAAGCTCACAGGCTTCCCGTTCGCCTTGACGGTGACCGTCCCGAGGGGCGAGGTGCAGCTTGCCGACTGCTTGAAGCACCCACCGCCCGGCCAGTCGCCCGCATCGAACGCGAATGCCTGGCCGGAATCGGTCCAGGACGCGTCCATGTGGACGTTGAAGCAGTCGAGATGCAGCCCGGCCGGATAGGCCTTGCTGCACACATATACACCACCCTTCAGTGCCATCATGTCGCACTGGGGTCCGGAATACCCAGGGGTCTCATGGACCCTTACCATCACCTTGCTGACGGATTGGAACGCCATCAGCGTCCCGCTCGAGTTCGGGTACTGGGCCGGAGGGACCCAGCTGAACTCGAGGGTAACCTCTGCGCCATTGTCGACGCAGACGCCCTGTCCGCTCGCATTGGTCTCGCAGTGCGCACCGTCGCCGCAGTTGACACCGGCGCATGCGTCGGGGGTGCCACCACCCGTGCCGCCGCTGCCACCGCTACCGCCAGTCGCGCTCGCGCACACGGCCTTGCCGTTGCTGACCGAGCAGCCTTGGCCCCCGCAGTCGACCAGATTGCAGGGGTCGACGGGGGTGCTTCCACCCGAGCCACCAGTCGCACTCGCGCAGACGGCCTTGCCGTTGCTGACGCTACACGCCTGGCCCCCGCAGTCGGCCAAATCGCAGGGGTTGACGGGGGTGCCTCCACCCGAGCCACCAGTCGCGCTCGCGCACACGGCCTTGCCGTTGCTGACCGAGCAGCCTTGGCCCCCGCAGTCGGCCAGGCTGCACGGATCCGTCGGGGCAGAGCACTGAGCCTTGCCGTTGACGACCGAGCAGACACGACCCTGACAGTCGAGAAGACTGCAGGGATCCGCGACAGCGCTCCCAGCCGAACCGGCTGAGCCCGCTGCCTCCGTCGCCTCGAGCTCCTCCTCGGGGCCCGTGCAGGCGACCGAGAAGAAAGAAACGAGAGCGAACGAAAAAACGGAGACGATCTTGCTGAAAAGGTTCATGGGATATCCTTCTTGTTCAAACCAAATTGTAGAGTGCGCCCATCGGCCAGTCACACACATGTGCGACCACCGATTCACCGACGAGCGGCTATCTCACAAAATGTCATCGACATTTGCTGAGAAAGCTTCTCGTCTATTTGTAACAGGTATAAGACTGACAATAATTTTTACTTGATCTTACCTTTACTCGTTTGAAGATAGCTTCAGCGAACATCAACTTAAGATATTCACTAAAGAATCCTGCCGAAATGTTGTTAGTGCAACAAGTCGGCGGAAGTGAGGTGGTTACGGCCACCTCAGTTGAATGTACATTCCTGTTCCGTAAACAGGAGTTTGGGCACTGGCTCAGTTCTTCCTACCGAAGACGAACTCGAGTCCCAGCAGAGCGCCGCCTTCCCAACCGCGAGCAGGCGCTCGGCAGTCGACGACGTTCTCTCGACAAGCCGCGGCTCGTCCAAGGGAAGGGGTGGCCTTGATCCTGATTGACTCAGTGATCTCGACCGCTCCCGAAACCTCGAAACCAATCGCGTTGCCTCCCTGACCAGTCCCGACCGTGGTCTCACCCCTCTTGTTGGAGAGGGAGGACGTCCGTCCGATGAAGGTGCCGTATGCACCGACGCCGAGGACGAACGCATCCACAGGCTTGAACTCGAACCCGGTCGAAACCCGGCCGAAGCCAGCAGTTCCGAAGTCGGACGAGTTCACCGCACCGACGGCCCCAGTCGCGTAATACGCGACCCCATCGCTGATCGGCGCCACGATCGTGGTGCTGACTCCGCCGAGCACCTGAGTGCTACCCGGACCGGAGACGATGCCCACCGTGGGACCGAAGCGGACATAGACGTCCGACTTCTTCTTCAGCTTCTCGATCCCCTTGAGAAGACCGAACTCGTCGCAAGAACCCGTCCCATGCAGACAAGCATCGAGCCTGGCCCTCCCCCCGAGGTCGCCGACGACTCCAGGGAACTGGCTGCAAGCAGCAGGCGTCCAGGTCGCGAGACACTGCTCGAGACCACCGAGCCTCCGATCGACCTCCTTCTGCCAGGGCTCGAACGCCGTCCTGAACTCGCTGTAGTTCACAGCCATGGCCGCGTAATTCGGCCTGGAGAACCCACCCCGGCCATCGCTGACGTAGAAGGTCGTGATCCAGTCCTGGTAGGCCTTCAGCTTCCCAGCCTCCTCGGCCGTCATCACGCTCCTGCTCATCACCCTGAGATGCTCGACCGCGTCGCGCACCTCCGAGCCTGCAACGCAGGCTACGTGCCCCGGACGGCCATGAACGGCCACCGGAATGAGATCCGCCAACGGACACATGCACAGAGCCCCCCCCTTGGTGAGCGCCGCCGGAGCGTCGCAAACCAATTGGGTGGCCTTGCCAGGCGTCTTGGCGACGCCGCGCGCAGCCCGCATTGCGACCACAGCGGCCTCGCATACAGGGCCGGCGGCCATACACGCGCCCACCTCAGCGACCGCTACGTCACGCTCCCTGGCGCAGGCTGCGAGGCGGGCCTTCAGCCCATCGCACGCCTGGGGCGCGGCCTCAATGCAGAGGTTGTGCTCCCCCTGCAGCACCGCACAGGCATCAACTGCCTGGGCGAACGCGGCCGAGGTGAACAGCATGGCCGCCACGAAGGTGACGACCCAAACCAGCACGCGAGAATTGACCATGGTGGCACTCCTTATCAGAACGTTAACTTACAGGGTTCCGCGACCCGCACTGCGAGCCGCAACACGTGTTGGGCTCGAGACACCGGAAGTCCGGTGTTTGTACATTGGTCGTTGAACTCCTTTGTTGTTTGTAGGAACGATGAGATGCCCTTCTTCAGGCTCTCGAGTCGTTTCGTTTGCTTAGAAGAGGAGGAATTCTTCCAAACTTCCGAAACGACTTGAGGGTCCGATGTGCAAGCGGTTGTCTAGGCAACGGAGGACAATACCATACATTGAAGCTTTTGTCAAGGCATGACTGTACAAGTACTGAAATACATTGTGTAAGGAATGGCATAATTAACCATAAATCTGACCTTTTGTCAATAGGTTTTGCGCCAACCTAGCAAAAAACCTCTATTTAAAGAGGTTTCTTGATCAAACACCGCTATCCTATATACACGCCACAAATGACCTACCCCACATATCTCTGCCTTCCCATCACCCAGGCGGTGCCTAACAAAAACCCAGCGATTGCTCCCAACATCGTATTCTTCAAGAAATCTGGCTTAGTGTAAAAACGCGATGTTAATGGATCATCAATGATTTGAACACGCACCGCATATCCAAAATAATTCGGCGTAATATTCACCAACTCTTGAGCGGTTCTAACAACCAAATCCGCGACCTGAGCCCGATCTGTATGATAGGCCACTACCGTCATAATCCCGGTTCCGGCGGAAACTTGGGTCTCAATCGTATTTCTCCATTTTGATCTTTTTTGCGCTTCATCCGTCGGAAAATAAGCCGGATCAATTTGCGCGCGCGACATCACGGCATTAAAAAAACTCGTGGTATAAATCAATTCAGATAAATTTTGCGCAATACGTTCGGTTGATTTCAAAGCGGTATATGGATCAAGTCCAGCCGCATTCGTCTGCGTAATCAATAAACGCTCGGTGCTAGAATATCGCAGTGGCTGCAAAAATGAAAAACCTAAAGCCAAAACCGCGCCAAGCACGGTCATGCCCAGAACCGATCTCCAAGAAAAAATGAACAATCGAAAATAATTTTGGTTTGCCATATTACTTTATCGCCTCCGACGTCACCACACTTCCTAACAAAACGGGAACATCGAGATCCTCAACCCCGCGCATAATGCGCAGCGTCACTAAAGATTCTGGTTTATACTCAGAGATTAATTCTCCAAGATCGGCTGACCCCTCTAGGATATCACGATCGACGCGGACGATCACGTCTCCAGCTCGAAGTTTTGCTTTCGCCGCCGCCGAATCACGAACAACGGCCAACTTTCCCGTCTTCTTTTCATCCTTTAACCAAGCACCAGCTTGTGGTAGACCCGTTCGATCCCCTTCAATGCGTGTCATAGCTAAGTCAACCGCATGAACACCAAGGGCCGCATGACGAACTTCTCCGTATTGAAGAAATGAATTGAATGAAGCCGCGATCGCCGTCACCGGAATTGCTCGCATCCGATCCCCCGCTTCGCCATCAACCACCAAACCAACCAAAGAACCATTCGGATCCCAAAGCGGTGAACCAAATGTCACCTTCGAACGATCTCCATTCAATAAGATACGTCGTGCTGAAAATTCACTCGAGACACTTTCTGTCGCAGAATTTCGACCACGAACACTTACGACGGCACGCGGTTCATACATTCCAGCATCCACCTCCGTCCAAATCGCGGCGCCTGGAACCAAATCCTGAATACGCGCAAAAGCCGCGGAGGGCAAAGCCGTAAATGACGTTTTCAAAAAAGCCGTTTGTGATAAACGATCAATAAAACCACGTTGCACGGTTCCAGAAACTCCCTCACGCCAAACCGTCATCTCTGCCAGACGTACATTGGTCAGATTTTGCGCAGCCGTCACCATCCAACCATCCGACGTCAAAGCAACCCCATTTCCTAAAAATCGATCTGCCGCCAAAATACGATCTTCGACCGCCACACCCACTGGCTTCCGATACATCGAAACCAAAGAGGTTGAGCCACGCTTCACAAAATCTGGTATCAATAAAGGAAGCGCTGATCTTTGCTCAATCGGAATCAAAGACAAGCTCGGCAAAGTCTGCTGCGTGCTTGTTGGCATAAGCGGCTGCGTGCTCGTTGGCGATACAACCAAACCAGATGGCGTCTCGCCTAAATCATACGAAGCCGTAGCAAAGCCAGCAGCTGCCCCAGCCAAAGATCCGCACACCGCGGACAAAGTCAAAATGAGAATCGTTCTTTTCATACAAAAGTTAAAGCCACTTGGTCGTTGATAAAGCCATGACGAATAAAATACACGTTGCGACCAATTCAGACCAGGCGACACGCAAGGACGGTTTAGGCGGGTGCAAATATCGACGAACCCGCAAAAAGCCCGTCATAATGATTGCCGCAATCATCCCCTGCATCGGCATCGACAAAGGCAATAATAAACCCAACCACCCTACCTGCGCCCCGACTAAAACACCAATCAACATCCATGAACGATTTTGGGCCAAAGATGCTCCCGGATGCCCAGTCGTCCGAAAAAGCACTCCTCCCAAAGCCATCAACATCACCACATGCACCCAAGAGGGGGTATGCAAAAACGTATGTAAACCAATCGAGGTTGAAACCGCATACCACAATATAAGAGGCACAAAAGCAATATTCAAGCGCGATAAAGCATTTACGGGATATGCCGTTGGCTGATACGACAATAAAAACAACAATTCCAAAACCAAAAAAGCCGAAAGACCCGCTAAAAAAATAATCGTCCACAATGCCCAAGTCGATTCAACTAAAACCAAAGCAAAAGCCAAAGCGACATGAAATAAAAAGGGCGGCGCCATTTTTTCGAGCAAATCTTTCCAAGCATGACGCTTCCAAGCAATCAAAATCGCCGCAATCGGCAATAGTGAAATTTCCAATACCACAAACCAAGGATAGGACGCTGACATTCGGCGCTGCCACCAAAACAAAAAGCCATCGGTGAGTCCGATCAATAAAGGTAATAAACGCAAAAGCAAAACCATGTTCAAGCAGTCTACCTCGCTTGACTTGCGGCGACAATTTCAATCGCCCCTTCCTGCAAACGAAGATCTTTTATATGAAGCTGTCCGAAGTTAATTTGCCATGAACCTAAGTCACGCGAAAAGAAAACGGAAGCGATTTTCAAAGCCAATGACGGAGCGACCGGAATATCTCCAACCCACATCTGCTTTGGTTCAAACAATAAAGTGTCACCCTCGATCCGTGGAACGAAACGAACCAAAACCTCAATCCGAGCATTGCTTTGACGGAGATGTGCATACAACTCGATATCTTTTGATCGAACCACAACTTGAGTCTTCTTAATTTTCGCCGTCGGATCCGCTAAAGCCTTCCGAAGCTGATCATTCAAAACAGATGTCAACTCTTGCTCCGTAATCCGAACCTGCAAATCAGAGGCACCAGCTGCCATCTGTGCCGCAATAAAACGCTGAGCTAAAACCGTATTAAACTTCTCCGCGCTAATCGATACCGTATCCACCTGACGAGTCAGCTGCGGTCCATGATAAAAATAAGAAAAAACCGGAACCTCCACAAACCCCGTCTTCGCCACAAAAAAAGCAATAAGCGATAAAAGAACTAGACCAATCCCAAACAAGATTGCCAAGAAAATAGCTACATTTCGTCCAAGCTTTGGACGAATAACGGGCTTTGGAACCGGTGAAGATGCAGATACTGTTTCCATATGGATATTATTGAATTTTTTGACTAATCGTTCTTACTTGCAATTGCGCATCCGTCTCTCCCCGCTCCCAAGCCAATAAAGCCATCACAAGCGAAAAATGCACCTCTCGATCAGAGCCTGGAATGGTTAAGGCCACCAAACCCTCACGAGCCCGCTGGATATCTACAATTGAAGCCGTCGCCGGCAACATCAAAATCGTACTCGATACATATGAAGTCCACTGCGCATGCGCTGAAGCTCCATCAAATGGCGGCGTCGGCGGAATCCGACGTGACCACATCAAACCAAACACCAATACAAACAAGATCAGAATGAAACAAACAAAAATGAGGGCTGTACGTGAGCTTAATTTCATACATCAACTTCTTTACTAACTCTCGCTCGATATACTTCTGACAGCACGACCTCTAAAGCCGTGGCCACCGGAATCGCCAACAAAGCACCAACAATCCCAAATAATTTCGCACCAATTAATAAAGCGATAATACTTGCAAGCGGATTTAAACCCACCGCTCTCTGCATCACCTTCGGAACAATCACATGTCCTTCTAATTGCTGAATTCCAATCACTAAAAACAAACTTAAAATCCCAATCAGAGGTGAAATAGAAGCTCCAACAATCAAAACCGGGATCGCGCCTAAAATCGGTCCAAGATATGGAATCGATTCCGTAAAGGCGGCGAACAAAGCCAAAACTAAAGAAGATTCAAAACCCAAAACACTTAAACCAACAAAATACATCACCCCAATCACCACGCATAATGCCAATTGCCCAAGCAACCAACGCCCCATCTGTTCTTGAAGACGATGCAAAATATGCCCGATCAGTTCTTGATACTCCGTAGGCACGAATGCATGAAAAGCCTGACGAGCGTCTTTTTCCTGCACCACCATATAAAAAGCCATCACTAAAACCGCAGCCAAAGCTATCAACCCCGTTAAAACATCGGTCACCGTCGTAAACAATCCCTTGGTCAAATCCGTCAGCTGCGCCTGCAAAGACTCGATGCCGGCCTGAAAATTATCCGAAAGTCCGTACTGGGTCGTAAATTCTCTCACCGCAGCTACCCCATCTGAAAAAGCTCCCCAAGATTGTCCCGCGGTATTTAAAAGATGAAGCCCCTGCTGACGCAAAACCGGCAAAATCGAACCAATACTCAAAAGGGCAAATCCAATCAATAGGATATAGATCACAACCACGGTTACCCCCTTCGGAACCTTCCGCTCCGAAAAATAGACTGCCGCCGGCCGAATCAAGGTCGCTAAAAACAAAGCCGCAAACACCAAACCCAAAATATCCCGAACGATATATAAAAACCCCAATACCGCCAAAACTCCCAAAACCTTTAGGAGACTCGTGGTGTCGAGGACAATTCTACGTTCTGGAGGAGGCATTCTACACAATATGGTAGCATGCGGGCATGAAAATGGCCGCTCCCACCTTCTTTGCGGAAAACCGAAAGGCCCGCTTTGAATATGAGACCCTGGAAACCGCCCAGGGAGGCTTAGTATTGACCGGCCAAGAGGTAAAATCAATCCGAAATGGCGGTGCCAAGCTGGACGGTGCCTATTTAACCCTCTCCCGAGGCGAATTGTGGCTCATCGGAGCCCAAATCAGAAAATACGAAAAAGCCTATAATCTCCTAGGTTATGACCCTGGACGCAGCCGAAAAGTCCTCGTCACCCGCAAAGAATTGGCTTACCTGGCAGGAAAAACCCATGAAAAAGGCTTGACATTGATCCCCTTTTCCTTGTATCCTTCTGCCAATCGGATAAAAGTGTCTTTTGGCGTATGTCGCGGTCGCAAGACCCATGACAAGCGTGAAAAACTCAAAAACCGAGATCTCGATCGCGATCTCCGAAGACAGCTTCGTGGCCGTGATGTCGAGTAAATGGGGATGCCGAGTTTAGACGATCAGTCTCTTTCTCATCTTGCAAGCCGGGCTGGATGCGCCCGTAAAACAGATCCAAAATCGACAACTGCCAACGTTGTTACCAAGGCAAAGAACGCAATCGCTTCGGCTTTTGCGCCTTCTTTCGCCCCAGTCCTCGCTTAATTTAAGCGACTGACTCGTTCCCCCATGTGCGCCCGACGCCTGGGTCAGAACGTCATCTATCGGGCTTGAGCGAAGGTGGTCATATCCCATCAGCTGCTGACTTGGCTTGATATGTAGGACCAGACGTCTCGTCCGCTTAACCGTCTCGTCCGAAATTTCTGAGCGGAACAAGCTTGTAAATGAAAGGTTTGAGAGAACCGTTCGGACGGGGGTGCAACTCCCCCCATCTCCACCAAAAAACCCCATGCGCATCCATTATCGCCGTAGACCACCCGTCAAAATCGACTCTGTCGATTATCGCTCGAATGAGCGCATTTTTGCTCCTGAAGTTCGTCTCATCGACGACAATGGCGAATTCCTCGGTGTCATGAAAACTCGTGACGCTCTGGCCCTCGCTCAGGAAAAAGAAATGGACTTGGTCGAAGTTTCTCCAAAAGAGAGCCCGCCAGTCTGCAAATTGCTCGACTACGGTGCCTTCAAGTATCAAAAGGAAAAAGAAAAGCGTGCCCAAAAGGCCCATGCTAAACAGGTGGAAGTCAAAGGCATACGCTTATCGGTGAAAATGGGCGCACATGACGAAGAGGTGCGTAAAAACCAAGCCCTCAAGTTTTTAGAAGGCGGTGATAAACTCAAAATCGAAATCATTTTGCGCGGTCGCGAAAAAGCCCATGGCGAACTCGCTGAAATCCGCATCAACGATTTCATTAAAGAAATAGGCAAGACCTATACACTCTACACCGAACAGGCGGTCACCCGCCAAGGAGGTAATGTCTCGTCAATTATTGGAAGAAAATCATAATTATGAAAACCCACAAGACCATCTCCAAACGCGTGCGTGTGACCAAAACTGGTAAGCTCATGAAAATGCATGGCGGCCAAAACCATTTCAATAGCCGTGACGCTGGCAAGATCACCCGCAAAAAGCGCCGTGACCAAGAAAGCCCAAAGCGCTTCACTCGCTCCATCAAGACCTTGATCGCCTCATAAATACCCAACGGGCGCAATAAATTGCGCCCCTACATCTCCCCACCAAACCACTATGCCACGTGTCAAACGCGGAACCCACCGCATCAAACGCCGAAAGAACATCCTCGCCCGTACCAAGGGCATGATGTGGGGACGCAAATCCAAAATTACCCTCGCCAAGGTTGCCGGAACCAAGGCTGGTGTTAACGCTTATGTCGGTCGCAAATTGAAGAAGCGCGACAATCGCGGTCTTCAACAGATCCGCATTGGTGCCGCTCTCAAGCTGATCGGCAAAAACTACAGCCGCACCATGGGTGAACTTCACAAGAAGAATGTCCAATTGGACCGCAAAGTCTTGTCCGAAATTGCTATCAAATTTCCAGCCACCTTTAGCAAAATCGTTAGCTAACAATCAAAGACAGTAGACCAAGAAAGAGGGATTGACATCAACCCTCTTTTTTGCTATACATGGCGAACCCGCCCCTTTTCATTCACGTTTCGCAGGAGGTCTCATGATCGCCGTGTCAAAAAACAGGTCTGCCCTCGCTTCGCAGCATCGCACGCTCGTCTATCCTGGTGCCATCACTCTGATTTGCCCAGTCGTCCTGTCGCGCGAATGGTGCTGGCTCCTGAACCGACCAAGTCAGAAGATCTACGGGGACGACCTCGTCCTCACCTGGGCAACCGAATCAACGAATCTTACTGAAGAAAATCGACACCTCGCGCTTCTCGCAAGGTTCGGCTGGGAATCCAAGATGCCAGACCGCGAAGGTCATCCCATCGGATTTCGCTGCGAGTCTCCGGAAAATCTTCAGATCGCTCTCGAAGCGATCAAGCAACGTTTCCTCGAATGCGGAAAACCAGATGAATTCAAGAAAATCGAGGTTGGTCTCGTGACCCAGATCTGTCGACTTCTTTCCCATCCATTGGCTGAATGAGGAAATGGATCCTCCCTCAACCCCGTCCCCCGCCGCCACCGTCGCACTCTGACACAGGCGGCTTTTTTTGTTGTGGTATACTATCCAAGAAATAAAAATCATTTCTCTATGCCCAAAGAATTCGTACATTCAATGCCTCCAGCTTCCCAAGAAAACAGCAATCGGCGTAATACAAAAAATCTTGATCTTAATGCTCCGATTCCAACAGCCGATGATGTCGCACGTCGCCGCGCAGAGCTAGAAGCATCCACTGAAGAGGATAAACAGCGAACAGAATCGCTGCGCAAAGGCATCCAGAAACAAAAAAAGCCACAACAGCTTCCAAAAAGCGTCATTTATAATCCTGGAGAAGTGATGGAATTGGGCGATGAGGACATTGAATACGTCGACCATGCAGAAGAAGCAAAACGCGAACAACGCGTCTTACAAAATCAGGTAGCAAAATTAGAAGCGCAAATCAAACAAGCAGAAAGCAAGCTTAGCGTCTTCGATCGTCTAAAACGGCCATTTCAACTGCTCTCCGCCGAACCGTCTACCGGAGCCTATGCCCGTATTGATTTCTTAAAAGATCAGCTCAAAACCGTCAAAATCGAACTTTCAATGTTCGATGACAGTCAAAATTTGACACAAGAAGATCAGCACATGGCCAAGCTTCGCGCTGAAGCCAAAGCTGAATTCAAAGACAAACCTCCTAGCTTCGTCAAAAACCCAGGACAAATCGCTCGCGACATGGGTCGTGACTCAGCTTCAACTCTCCTCCCAGGCGTTCGAGATTCGATAGAACAGGATGACTTCCGAACACAAAATCGAGAAGGTATTTCTTTATCAGATCGAGATTTTACAAATCCAGAAGAATTTGACGCTTCCTTAGAACGCGATCCTGCGGCCGCTGAACAACAGCGCAAGGACATGCAAAAAGCCAATCGCGATCGTTTGAAACAGACCGCGAAAGCTCGTGAACAAGCTACCCCAGAGTATTCCGGCTTACGTAAAAATACAGGTCGTCGTGGCGCAGACCTTCGTCTTGCTACCACCGAAGAGATTGCAGATCGTGTAGCAACAAAAGAGATGGCAGATCGCAAGGAGCCAATGACCACAGCAGAACGCGAAGCTCTCCACAAAGAATTCAACGAAGCCCGCCGTGGCTCTAAAGATGTCGCCGCACTTGATGTCGCTGAAGCTCAAGACGCCGTCATGCGCGAACAAAAAAAACTTGGCTGGGAATCACATCTCGAAGAATTAGATGAACCACAGGAAGAAACTCCTGCCTCAAGCCCAGAAATTCGTGGTCTCCGCAAACAAACCGGCCGTCGCGGTGAAGACCTTCGCCTCAGAACGACTGATGAGATGAGTGACGCACTTCTTTCACGCTCACATGCTGAAACGAAGATAGCGAACCAAGATATCGCCGCTCTCGGTGAAGAATTCCGCAGCAAACGCCGCGTCTCCGCTGAACGCGCAATGACGCCAAAAGAAATTGAAGCAAAGGTCAAAGAAGCTCGTAAAGAAAATAAATGGGAAAATGACGATGCAATAGAACTCGATTCTTCTGACTTTGAAGTGATCGAACCAACCGTAGCCAAGGTCGAACTTCCGAAAGGCGTCAAAGAAGCAGCGAAAAAAGGTCGTGAGACGATGAATCTTGAACCAAAGATGACGATTGAACAAACAGTTCAATCGATTGGTCAAGCAAAAGCTTCACGTCTCTGGGAGAACTTCAGTCTAGCCCTCAAAGCAAATCAAGAAGATATCAAAGCAATGAAGCATGTTGATTATCTTGACTTGAAAGCGGCCGAGAACATGTTAAACGCTCGCTACAATCTATCACCAGGTGAAGGAATCCCAACCAAGCTTACCTTCGCCATCACCGAATTAACCAAGACACAAAATCCAGCTCTCGAAGCCAGTGTCATGAAAATTCTGAATGCGATGAAGATCGAGAAACAACAAGTTCTAAACGTTCTCTATCCACCAAGCGAATACCCACGAGCACAGGCTCCTGCTGAAAAGCAATGGGAAGATATCGTACAAATCAAAGCTGACGATCGAGGCACAGCCAAAACCGTTGCCGCCATAAACAAAGGTTCAAGTCGCGCCCGTATCGGTGGCTCTACCGCAACCGGCGGCCTAACAGGACGGTAAGATGTGAATACAAAAACCCCGGTTCATCACCGGGGTTTTTGATTGAATCGAACTTATCCCTTGGTCTGAATCCTCTCCTTCACAAATTCAAAAAAGCTATCTTTGGTCATGGTTCTTTGATCCGCTTCTCCACGAATACGCACGGTCAACTCCCCACCTTCAACTTCCTTATCACCCACGACAAGCATGACTGGAACTTTCGACTTCTCTGCATTGCGAATCTTCTTCCCAACCGATTCTGCGGCCCCATCGACCTCGACACGCATTCCCACAGCTTCCAATTCCTTCGCCAAAGCATAGGCAAAATCCGCATGACGATCAGCGACCGGTAAAACGGTAATCTGCACTGGAGCAAGCCAAACTGGGAAAGCTCCTGCATAATGCTCGATCAGCACTCCCAAGAAACGTTCAACCGAACCCAAAATAGCACGGTGAATCATCACGGGACGCTGCTTGGTTCCATCAGCCGCCGCATATTCCAAACCAAACCGCTCAGGTTGAACAAAGTCCAGCTGAATGGTCGCCAATTGCCATTCACGACCGATCGCATCTTTGGTCATAAAGTCGAGCTTCGGACCATAAAATGCCGCCTCACCAACACCGACTTCAATTTCTTTCCCAATCGACTTCATCATGTCAGACAAGGTCTGTTCGGCCATCGTCCAAACCGAATCTTCACCCAAATATTTTTCAGGCTTTTGAGGATCACGAACAGAAAGTCGAATCTTATGAAAGGACATGCCAAAGCCTGCATAAAATTTCTGTGCGATCTCATACATCGCCATCGCCTCATCACGGATTTGATCCTGCTGACAAAACACATGCGCATCATCCTGGGTCAAAGACCGGACACGCGTCAAACCCTGAAGCTGACCGGTATTTTCATCGCGATAGCACGTCGTCACCTCACTCATACGAATCGGCAAATCACGATAGCTCCGTGGCTTGGACGCAAAAATCTGCGTGTGATGCGGACAATTCATCGGCTTCAACACAAATTGCTCATCTGATTTCTTGCTCGACACATGGAACAAATCATCCTCAAACTTATCCCAGTGACCGGAAGTCTTATACAAATCCGATTTCGTGATATGCGGGATCCATACGCGTTGATAGCCATAAGGCTTCATAAGCTCCCAGACGAAGTTCGTTACCTGTTCGCGAAGGATGACACCCTTTGTGGTAAACATCGGCAAACCAGAGCCAACCAAAGGCGAGAATGTGAACAAATCGAGCTCAGCACCCAATTTGCGATGATCACGCTTCTCAGCTTCCTCCTGCATTTTCTGAAAAGCATCTAATTCCTCTTGCGTCGCAAAACACAGTCCGTAGATTCGTTGCATGGAAGGATTCTCTTCCTTGCCACGCCAATACACGGCCGAAAATTTCGTCAGCTTCCAGGCGCCGATCTCACGCGCCTTTTCGACATGAGGTCCACGGCACAGATCCGTAAAATCACCAGTTGAATACAAAGAAACAGTCGAGACATCCGCCGCATTCACATCATGCATGTCCTCGGCCGACATCTTGGTCGTTCCACGCGTCTTCAAATCATTCAACAATTCAGCCTTATAGCTCTGACCTGCGGCAGAAAACAAAGCAATCGCTTCATCAATCCCCATTTCCTGACGATCAAAAGTCGGATTCTCCTTATTGATAATCTTGCGCATTTCAAGCGTAATCGCCTCAAGATCCTTTGGTTCTAAACTCCGACCAATATCAATATCATAATAAAAACCATTCTCAATCGCCGGCCCAACCCCAAACTTCGCCTGGGGAAACAGACGCTTAATTGCAGCAGCCATGACATGCGCCGCACTATGCCGACGGGTCTCAACAGGATATTCCATAGGTGTAGTTAAAAATAAAAAAACCGACGCGACTCATTGCAAACATGCAATAAATCCAACGTCGGGACGATCAAGCTAAGCTCGACCGCGGTTCCACCCGTATTGCCCAATATAATCAGGCCTCTTTTTCTAACATGTCATCCCGCGTCATGAGACGGTTCGTCATCACTCCGCAGAAACTGGTTGGTGAAGCCAGATACTGACAGTCTACGGATTTACAGAAAAGGCGTCAAGCACCACCTCACCCATACCCCCCCCTCCTTCGCTAGGAGAGAGGTTCTGAAAGATTGCTTTTTTTATTTTATTTCACCAACATCTCAATATGAGTTTGATTTGTAGGCACTTTTCCAATCCAAACGGGGTGAATCTCAACCTGTACATTCTGGACGCCTTCAACCGTCATCAACTGAGCACGAGCTTCATCTGCTGATTTTCCGGCAATTTGAGCCTTAGAAAGAACCGGGCTTCCTTCCGTCAACCGCGATGTCGCTTGGGCCGAAACCGCAAAACGCGCACGTTGGAGCTTGGTATCAACCTGATCCAAATTATACGTAATGGCATTAGAGTCAAAATTGATCAAATCACGCCCATCTGGCAAACGCTCCTTTAGCTTTTCACGAACCAAGGCCTCCATGTCTGCTTGCGGAAAAAAGACCCCCGTAACCTCAATCTTTACGCTTGCCAAAAAATTGTCTGAAGATTGCCCTGCGGTCACATTCGTCTTCTTTTCAGAAACTTTTTTGCTAAACACAGCTTTCCAATCAGCTGGCACGGCAGCTTCAGCTGTCAACGTTTTCATCGCCTGTTCATACACAGCATCTTCAAGCGCTTTCTGGGCATCATTCACGTCCAATTGGCCGACAACTTTTGTGGTATTCGTAAGCTGTCCTCCGCTAAATCCGCTCACCGCCTCTGCATAAATCCATTTTTGGAGATCAATCCACAAACCTGGAATCGAGAACTTCGTCCCTGCAGCTAAAATATATTGTTTTCCCTTTTGATCTGAATGTGCAGTCACATTTACCGTTTCTTTCGGATCCAAAACAACCGTCTTATCAAGACGATATAAACGGCCATCCGCTGTCAATAAACGGGTATTCTTGACCAAAGTTTGCTGACGCGAATAATTATTCACAATCTTGACCGTCCCCTGAACCTCAACATCTTGAGCCACTTCTTCAGCCGCGCGTTCTTTTACCGCAAATTCTTGCATCTTATCAAATGTTCCCTGGACAACTTTCCCACGCAATTGTCCCTGTTCTGGACTTTGAGCCACCTCAACAAAGCTCTGCACCGAAGTACTCTCACTCTTCACGGAAACCGTTATCCGAGCACGCACCGATGAAAGCCACAGGACTCCCAAAATAACCAATATCGTCAGCCCCAAAAAGGAGAACGCAATATTACGGTACAAGGTCGGAGCAGGCGGACGCGGAAATGCGTCGCGGGATAAAGATCGAGAAGAAGACGGGCGTGTAACCATATCATGGACAGTATACCACGTGATTCAAAAGAGGGTGTAACAAAACAAGAAATGAAATGTAATCACCTGCCTATAAACAAAAAATAAATGAAAAATGAAATCAATACAACAAAAAACAATAAATGCATCCCATTTTAAATCGCCTTCACAGCCCCCTTCCCAATTACCTCTTCAATCCGTCTGACAACATCATCCGTAAACGCAATTTTCGCGCCAGACTTGATCCGACGCTGTCCATCGACATCATCAATCAGGAATACTACCGGATAAGGTCCTGGAGACGTATCAAAAATCTTGCGCAAATGCGCCAAAATCGTATCCGGCAAATTAGCTCGGACATACACTTGGACCATATGTCCATCAATCACACTCGGCGGAGCGACAATGGTCGAATTTCCAGCCATCGCCGTCGCTGAACCAACCACCTCATCAATATTCGCTTCCGTCACCTCAAAAGCCGTTTCCACCAAAACCTTCATATCCCCATCCTTCTCCTGAGGCCGACCGCTGATAATCATGAGCTTATCCGGCTCCCAAAGATGTGCCGTATCTGTCAAAACCCGAGGAAAGACAATCGCCTCGACCGATCCCGTTAAATCTTCCAACTTCGCAAACACCATATTCTCATTATTTTTCGTCAAAATCTTTTTCGCCATGATCAAGATCCCACCGACGCGAACTTTCTTTTCCTTTTTATACTCACGCAAATTCGCAATCGGCACCGTCAAAGCCGACAAGCGCTCACTGTATTCACGATAAGGATGAGCAGAAATATACAGACCTAAAAGCTCCTTCTCCCAAGAAAGTAATTCCCGCGGATTTCCCGGAGGCGCTGTCTTCAATTGCAGAGTTGGCTTGGAATTCACCGAAGACGCGGCAAACAAATTAAATTGACCACTCGAAGCCTCGCTCTTCTGCTGACGATGATATTCAAGCAAACTATCAACATTAAAATACAATTGATTGCGATCTCCAAAACGATCGACCGAACCAGAACGAATCAAACATTCCAAAGACTTTCGATTAATTGTCTTTCCAGGACCACGACAAATAAAATCCGTTAAATCTTTATATGGACCATGCTCCTTCCGCTCCAAAATCATTTGATCGACCACGTCTTCACCCAAACCCTTAATCGCTTTCAATCCAAAACGAATGGTTGGCGGCGTCGAGCCTTTGACGACAGAAAATCCAGCGAACGATTCATTAATATCCGGCGGTAACACGAGCAGACCAACACGCCGACATTCTTCAATTTCAATCGTGATGCGATCCAAATTACTTGAATCCGAATTCATGAGCGCGGCCATAAAACACTCTGGCCAATGCGCTTTGAGATAGGCTGTCTGATAGGCAATCATCGCATAACAAGCCGCATGCGATTTGTTAAAACCATAGGCGGCAAATTCTTCAAACTGCTGAAAAATTTCTTCAGCAATTTCTTTCCGAACCCCATTCGTGATTGATCCATTCACAAACTTCTCTTTCATCTCCGCCATCAATTTTGCAATCTTTTTTCCCATCGCCTTACGCAACGTATCAGCCTGTCCACCCGTAAAACCGGCCATATCTTTTGACACTTGCATGATTTGCTCCTGATACACCGGAATTCCGTAGGTATTTCCAAGCGCCCCTTCAAGCAAAGGATGGAGATAGACAATCTTTTCCTTCCCATGTTTACGCGCAATAAAAGAATCGATAAATTGCATCGGACCCGGACGATACAAAGCCACCATGGCGATAATATCCTCAATCACCGAAGGCCGAAGATCGCGAATATACCGCTTCATCCCATCCGATTCCAATTGAAAAACCCCCGTCGTTTCCGCACGACCCAACATCTCATAGGTCGGCACATCATCCAATGGAATCTGGTCGATATCAATCTTAACCCCATGCACGGCCTCCATGATTTCAAGACATTCACGAATCACGGTTAAGTTCGACAAACCCAAAAAGTCCATCTTCAATAATCCAGAAACCTCCGTTGAATGCAATGAATATTGAATAACCTGATCCACATCCCCTCCTTGGGCTTTTTGCAAAGGCGCATATTCAACCAATGGTCGCGGCGCAATCACAATTCCACATGCATGTTGAGATGCATGACGCGTCGTTCCTTCCAATTTAATTGCCAAATCAATCAATTGATGAACACGCTGATCATTTTCATACAAAGCCCGCAAATCCGGCGCATCCTTCACCGATTCTTTCAAAGGAATATGTTTTCCCTGAACCGGTGGCGGAATAACTTTTGCCACCTGGTCTACTTCTTGAAATGTCATCCCAAGCACACGCCCCACATCACGCACGGCCGCACGCGCCGCCATGGTTCCAAACGTAATGATCCCCGCCACGCGATCATGCCCATATTTGTCGGACACATATTGAATCACGTCTTTTCGTTTCACATCATCAAAGTCCATGTCGACGTCTGGCATGGAAATACGGTCAGGATTCAAAAAACGTTCAAAGAGCAGACCGTATTTCAATGGATCTAAGTTAGTGATCTTCAGAGCATAAGCCACGATAGATCCTGCCGCCGATCCACGCCCTGGACCCACGATCACACCATGATCTTTCGCCCACACCACATAATCCTGCACAATCAAAAAGTACGCCGCAAAACCCATGCGCAAAATTGTCCCCAATTCAAATTCCAAACGCTCGGACATTTCCGGCGTCAAAACCTCACCGTAACGTTCCTTCATTCCGACATCACACAATTCACGCAAATACGTATCCGTCGTCTTCCCTTCCGGAACTTCATAGACCGGCAATTTATTCACACCCAATTCCAACACGACATTACAACGATCCGCAATCACCCGCGTATTTGTAATCGCCTCTGGAACATGCGCAAAAGCCTCGACCATCACTTCCGGGCTCGTCATCGAATGGTCAATCGTATTAATCGAATACCGATTATTATCCGACAATAATTTTCCATCATGAATACATTGCAAAGCATCCTGCGCCTCCGAATCATCCGAATGGATATAGTGGACGTCCTTGGTCGCGACTAAAGGAATCCCCGTCTTTTTAGACAATTCGATGATACGCGAATTCACATCATTCTGCGTCGCCGATTCGGGATGATGAATCAATTCCAAAAAGAAATTCCCCTCCCCAAACAATTCCACAAATTCATGCGCGACCGTTTCTGCCTTTTCCATGTCATGCCCCTGACAAGCTTTCGGAATCTCCCCTTTCAAACACCCAGACAAAGCAATCAGACCTCCACGGTATTTCCGCAAGATCTCTTTATCCATACGCGGCCGATAATAAAAACCCTCCAAATAAGAAATTGAAATGAGATGCAATAAATTCTGATAGCCCTCATTCGTCTCCGCCAAAATCGTCAAATGCGAAACCCAATCATCAATACGCGGACGCTTATCAGATAATTTATTCGGCGCGATATAGGCTTCAACGCCCAAGATCGGCTTGACGCCCGCCTTGGTCGCCGCTTCATAAAATTCAACTGCGCCATACAATGCGGCATGGTCTGTCAAAGCCAAGGCGTCATACCCCAACTCTTTTGCCCGAGCCACAATATCCTTCACATCACCCAAGGCATCCAATAAGGAATACATCGAATGCGCATGGAGGTGGACAAATGGAGATTTCGGCAATGACGGAGCCTGGGCTTGTTCAGCCATAGAAAGGGGTGTTTCGCTGACGGCACAAGGCCTGCAAAACGATTAAAGATTTGACACAAGCTTAAGGGATGTGGGAGCTGTTGTATAGGGTAACCCCTCCTACCTCCCCTTGTGCTCAAGGGGAGGTTCTAACAAAAAACAAGCCTTACACATCAGTGTATAACGACCAAATTTTTTTAAAGAGAAGACAAGAACTGAGGAAAAATACTACTCCAACAGAAACAATCCTCTGGAGTTACTTACGCAAAAGACAGATCTATAATCTCCGCTTCTTTCGACAGTACAGCGTCGGGCCGTATATTTTAGATTTCTACTGTCCAACAATCCGTCTAGCGATAGAACTAGACGGAAGCCAGCATGAAGAAAAAGACGCCCAAGCCTACGACAAAGACCGAACAAATTTCTTAAATGAACATAAAATATCCGTCCTCCGTTTCAAAAACCACGATGTCATCCATGACATCGAAAAAATCATCGAAGAAATTTCCAAATCCTGTCTCCCATCCGGCAGAACCTCCCCTTGAGCACAAGGGGAGGCAGGAGGGGTTATCTCCGCTTTCGCTTTGGCATCACCTCCTCCTCATCATCTTGAGCTCGGCTCTTTGCAAACATCGACATGACCGCCTTCCCACCCTCAGCCAACATCCCCACATAAGACAAAGAGGATTCCAAACGTTCTTTAACGTCCATCACGGCAGACTCTACTCGAGACATCTTGCTCCGAGTTTCGGTCACCACCTGATTACTCTGATGTAAAAGTTTAGCTAATTCATATAAAGCCCAACACAAAAACACGGCGATCCAAGCAACGGCAATTGATAAAACAAGAAAGAGCAAGTCCTGCGTATTTGAAAGATTCATACCCGAACATGATATCACATCCAACAAAAAAGACGGGAGGACTTCCCGTCTCGACATAAACCTTAGCGAACTTTATCGCTCAGTTTCGTTCATGAGCTCACGAAGAACATCATGGAACATCATGTGACAAACTCTCAGGTTGAGAGATTTCAAAGGTTGCCAGGCAACCTCGGCGATCTCATGCGGATCCGTCGGATCAGTATTGTTAGGCTGAGGATCTTGCTCCGGAAAAGCCAGACTCGCACGATGGATGAGGAGCAAGGTATGACAGAAACCTTGCGACTCCGTAAAAAACGAGGTTTCTCCAATAAGAAGCCGTTGCTTCTCAGGAACACGGATATGATACCCCGTTTCTTCAAGCGTCTCCCGGACCAAACCCTCAACCACCGATTCGAGCGGGTTCACTCCCCCACCAGGCAATTCCCAGACCCCAGACCCACATCGAGGCTTGACCATCAATATTTGACGCTCCGGCTCCGAACGAAGGATGAGCGCATATGCAGAGGGTCGCCATTTTGGCAGAACGCCATCTGGCAATTGATGGACTCTCCCATCTTGATCTCGATAACCACCAGAAAATCGACCTGAGTTCATCGGGCACCTCCAAAGAGCTCCATCATTTTTACCGAGAAAAAAGCTTAACGTCAATTGTGTCGATCATCCCTGTCTTAAAGCCGCCTTAAAATGTTCTTGCAAAGCCAAATTAATTCTTTCCATGAGCGCATCAACCTCCGCGCTTTCTAAAGTCCGCTCAGAACTTGAGAAGGCTAAATGCATTGCCAAAGATTTTTTGCCCTCAGGAAGATTCTTGCCTTCATAGGTATCGAACCATTCCACGGTAGACACGAGCGGATCAACCCGACGAATCGCACGCTGAACATCGTCATACTCGACATGACGATCAATCACCACAGCTAAATCACGCTTCGCTTCTGGAAAAGCTGGAATCGAACGATAGGCCTTCGCCGATTTCGCACGTGAAAGAATAATTTCCAAAGGAATATTCACCATCGCGACCTGTTCAAGCTTAAAATTCTTCAAAACAACTGGAGAAACCTCACCAACCGTCGCTAACAAAGTTCCATTCGCAAAAGCCTGCACGGTTCGACCTGGATGCCAAAATGCATCTCCGGATAAACGCTTCCAAGCAATATCAAGAAAACCCATTTGCTCTAACAGAGTTTCGACATAACCCTTTGCCACACGCCACGGTTCTGACATGCCCAAAAACAAAGCTCCAATCTCAAGCTGCTCATCCGGCAAAGTCGTCCAAGCGCCATTTTCCGTCGTTGGAAAATACACATTCGAAATTTCAAACAAACGCATGTCAGAAGCCCGTTCGCGATTTTCCGAAGCAACCTGCAATAAAGAAGGCATCAATGTCGTCCGCATCACTTCAAACTCTGCGGTCAAAGGATTTTGAACATGCAACATCACTGAAGCATCAAAATCCGCCTTCGCTAAAAGCTCCTTTGAAACAAAAGAGTAGGAATATACTTCCGTCATCCCCGCAGCCTTCGACACATCCCGAAGACGACGTTCCCACACCAGCTCCGCTTCTAATGGACGTGGAGCTAAACCAAATGGAATCACCGCCGGAATCGACGCATATCCCTCGATACGCGCAATTTCTTCAACCAAATCACGACCATCTTCAATATCATGATCACGCCACCATGGAACCGTTGCCGTAATTTTCTTACCAGAAGGAAAAACCGAAAAACCCAAACGCTTCAAAATATCCACCATCTTTTTCTGAGGAAGCTCAATCCCAATCTGACGATTTACTTCATCCGACGTAATCGAAAAATTCAAAGGCTTATAACTCGTCTCTCCCAAATCCGTCAGAGGACTCGCCACGATTCCACCTGCCAAATCCAAAACCAATTCAATCGCACGCGCCATCGCTGCCGGAACAGCCTCCGTCGAGAGACCCTTTTCAAAACGCTGCTGCGCATCACTTTGCACATTCAATTTCCGTGCACCGCGACGAATAAAGACAGAATCAAAGGTCGCCGCTTCAATCACAATCGAAGTCGTCGAAGTCTGAACACCCGTCTCTTCCCCACCCATCACTCCAGCAATCGCAATCGGTTTTTTCTCATCCGCGATAATTAAAACGGTATCTTCCAATGGATATGTCTTGCCATCTAAAGCCTTAATCGATTCCCCTGCTTTCGCCAAACGAACATCAATCCCACCCTCAAGCTTGACCGCATCAAACATATGCAAAGGCTGAGCCAATTCCAACATCACATAATTTGAAATGTCCACCAAATTATTAATCGGACGCAAACCAGCAGACAATAAACGGCGCTTCATCCACCACGGAGAAGTTTTGACGGTTACCTCATCAATTCGCACGGCCTGATATCGCGAACAAAATTTCTTTGCAGAAATTTTCACTTTCACCGGTTCTTTCGAACTCGGCTTCGTTTTCGGAAACTTGGTTTCTTTCCACAAAAACTTCTCATCCAAAATGGCTGAAGCTTCACGCGCCATCCCAACCATTCCCATGGCATCAACCCGATTCGACGTCACTTCAATATCCATGACAACATCTTCAGACAATCCCAAAGCACTCGCGAGCGGCATCCCCGCTTTCAAACTCACATCCGGTAATTCTTTTCCAAGATCCAAAATCTCACGCTCGGCATGAGGAAATGCTTCTGCTAATCCAATTTCATTCGCACCACAAATCATCCCATCGCTTTTGACGCCACGAATTTCCGCCGGCTCCAAGGTAATCAAATCTCCTTCTCCATGCCAACGGACGCGAGAACCAACCAGCGCAACCGCGACCCACTGATTGACCACCACATTCGATCCACCGCACACAATCGACAGAGTCCCTAGCTGTCCCGCATCAATTTTTACCAAACGCAATTTATCCGCATTTGGATGCGGAACGACTTCTTGCACAAAACCCACGACCACGCGCTCCAAATCTTTCCCTTGCGGAATAAGCTTTTCCACCCCAGGGCCGGATAATGAAACCAGACGCGCAAACTCATCCGGAGTGATCTGGGACAGATCAACGTATTCCTTCAACCATTCGTAGGAGACAAGAGAGTTCATAACAATGGGTTCTAGCTTAAATCAAAGGCGGGAAAATGTCATGTATCAGATTACGGCTGCAAAGCAATCAGAGCCACCAACCCAAAAATCGTCACAAATACCAAGAAAAATGTAAACAGAGCCAATGTATCTCGAAGTCTTTTCAACTTTGGCGCATCGACCTCATATCGCTTCGCAAACGCTGTCTCCGGTTTTGAGACAACGAGTTTCCGCAATCCGAACAGGCTCAACACCAAACCAGCGAACACGGCCATATACACCCGTACCCCAATCATCCACCAGGTCGCCCAAAGAGCGACCTGCCCCGAACGCGTTCCTTGCGTTACATATTCCCAAAATGTCAGAAAAAAATAGAGCAAAGCAACCATCAAAACCAAACCAATTTCCTTCTCAATTTCCGGAGCCGTCAACAATGCTGGATCATTCTGCGCCACCGAAGCCTTCGCTCGTTTAATGAGTCGAATCTTTTGCCAAATACCCAATACAAAAACGACCAGCACCAACAAAAAGAAAACAGGAAAAAACCAAGTCATAAAATAAGATTAGACACCTCGATCCAAAAAATAATCCTGAAGCCGACCTGGCAAGAACTTCTTCAAGAATACCACCGCCCACCAAATACGTGTAACTCCGTATCTCTGACGCGGATTCGCACTGGTCGCCGCCTTCCAAATTTTCTCTGACACCCAAATCGCCGGATAAGAGTTCTTTTCAATGCGATCAAGCATCTTCGGACCTGCATCATAATAATGCGCATACGCCGTCTTTTCCGGACGATTCTTCGCTAAATTCGCATATCCCGTAATATTGATATTTGTAATCATCGGACCAGGCTCAATAATCGAAACCTTAATCCCAAAACGCTTCACCTCCATGCGAAGTGCATCAGAAATCGCCTCAATCGCATGTTTACTTGCCGAATATGGCCCATACATCGGAAAAGTCGCCCTCCCCGCAATCGAAGCCAAATTAATAATCCGACCCTGTTTTCGTTCACGCATCTTCGGCGCAAAAGCCCGAACCATTTCAATAAATGGAAAAACATTCACCTCAAACTGACGTCGCCAACCTTCGATCGACAAATCCTCAATCGGACAAAGCTCCTGATAACCAGCATTATTTACAAGGACATCGACACCATATCCATCCGTAGCCTCCATGATCTGGCGAACGCCAGATTCAATCTCTGTTGCGGAAGTAACATCCATCCGAAAAATATCAATCGACAATTTTTCTTTCTTCGCTAACGCATTCACCTCCTCGATCTTTTCTTCGTTCCGTCCGCATCCAAAAACCCGCCATCCACGACGCGCAAAATATAAAACCGTTTCCCGACCAATTCCACGTGTCGCACCGGTGATGAAAATTATTTGCATATTCATATCCCCCTCCTTACGAAGGAGGGGCAAGGGGAGGTCGCGCCAAATAATTAGAGATTTTATCAATAACGGCTTCAATACTTTCCATAACCTCCTGATCAGTAAACCGCAAGAAACGGATACCCAATCCCTCAATTTCCCTTTGCCGTTTCTCATCATTTAATAGGGCCTCTTCTGTCCCATGTGAATCTCCATCAACCTCAATAACAAGATGCGCTGAAGGACAATAAAAATCAACAATGTACGGACCCACACCAAACTGTCGACGAAACTTCACATTATCTAATTGACCCATTCGGAGATAAGACCAAAGCTTACGCTCGGCAAATGTTGAATTCTGACGTAGGGATCTCCGCCGATCGAGTTGAAAAGATTTGTTGAAAATTTCTGTCATACGCAACCTCCCTTTATCCCTCCTTCGGAAGGAGGGAGATATGACTTCGAACTACGAAGAGAACTAAAACTGCTGCAAAAATCGCAAATCGTTTTTGTAGAGTGTCCGAATATCATCCAACTTCAATCCCGCCTTCATCATATACGTACGTTCAACACCCCATCCAAACGCAAAGCCAGAATATTCCTTTGGATCAATACCAGCCGCCTTCAACACATTCGGATGAACCATTCCCGCTCCTCCCAATTCTAACCAACCGCGTTTACAGACGCGGCATTTTTGTTTATCCGCTAAAAAGCCTGTTCCCTCACATACGCCACAGGACACATCGATTTCAAATGAAGGTTCCGTAAAACGAAAATGATATGGACGCAAACGCGTCTTACGCTCTGGACCGAAAAATTCTTTCGCAAAATAATCCAAAACTCCAAGCAAATGCGTAATTGACATGTTTTTATCAACACACAGTCCATCAAATTGATGAAACATCGGCGCATGAGTCAAATCGCTCTGACGACGATAGGTTTTACTGATATTGACGATACGAACCGGAAATTCCCCACGCTCAAGTTCACGCACCTGCGCATTGGTCGCATGCGGTGTCAAAACCATTTTTCCTTTCGAAGACATCGGCGCATCCATGAAGAATGTTTCCCATTCATCGCGAGCAGGATGGTCGCCCGGCATATTCAACGCTTCAAACGCATACCAATCCCATTCAACTTCTTGATACCGCGTACGCGTAAAACCAATTTTCGCAAATACATCCGTAATTTCATTAATCGCTTGGGTCACGACATGCAAATGGCCCTCCGGCGGACGAGCGCCCGGTTCGGTCACATCCACCCGCTCCACATCGGCGAGACGCGAAAAGGCATCTCGCTCAAAAGCTTCACGACGCGAAGCGATCGACTGTTCTAAAGATAGTTTAATCTCATTCGCCAAAGATCCCATCTTCGGACGATCTTCGGCTGAAACAGAAGCTAAGCCCTTCAATAAGGCCGTAAACTCCCCTTTTCGACCCAAATACTTAGTCTCTACCTCTTCCAAAGCCATCGCATTCTGCGCCGCCTGGATCGCCTGTTCAGCTTCGAGCTTCAGCCCATTCAATTGGTCTTGCATATTCATCAAAACTGTAGCAGTGAACCTATATCCCCACAATCCCTTTCAAACCTCCCCAAATTACTCCACCATATCGTGAAACATCCCGAACACTCACCACCAAAATCAAAAGGATCAAAACCAGGAAAGCGATATTATGAACCGCAATTTCCAAACGGCGACTAATTGGTTTACGACGAATCGCTTCAAGAATCAAGAAGACCGCGCGTCCTCCATCCAAAGCTGGAATTGGCAAGAAATTAATCACGGCCAAATTCACAGACAACATCGCGGCGAATTGAAGAAGTGGAATCAAACCCTGTTGAGCCACACGGCCAGTCATCACCGCAATCCCAACCGGACCAGACACGTCTTGGCTCACTTCACGCTTCGTCACCAAGTCACGAAACAAATCAATAAAGGCCATGACAATCGCAATCGTCATATTCCATGTCGTCTTCACACCAGCAACAAATGCTTGCGGCAAAGAAAACGACACCGTCCCAATATCCGCCATTCCAATACCCACACCAACCGTTCCAATCTCCTTAATTTGCTGCGGCACGACGTTCAACTCAACCAAACTTCCTTCCCGTTTCACCGTCGCTGCAAGCTCCTTCTCCCCATTCGCCTGAATACGCTGTTTCACCTCTTCAATATTTGCCGGCTGCGAACCCCCAATCTGAACCAATTCATCCCCTTCTTTTAAACCTGCGTGCTCCGCCGGAGAATCTTTCAAAACATTCGTAATCAAGACCGCACGATCAGTAACCCGACCCGCACCAATATCTCCATCTAAAATCAAACGCGTTCCAAACGCAAAAATCCCCGTAAAAATCAAAACCGCAAGCACCCAATTCATGAATACACCTGCAGCAATAATAACTAAACGTTGCCAAACGGGTTTTGAATGAATCGAATCTGGATCATTCAATCCATTTTCCGTCTCCCCTTTAATCTTCACAAAGCCTCCCAATGGCAACCAATTAATCGACCAAATCGTATTTTTATAAACCTTATCATCCCGACTCGTAACCCGCTTCCATTTTTTCCCTTCCCGCACAAACCCAATCATCCGCGGTGGAAAACCATAGCCAAATTCATCCGCCTTCACCCCAAATAATCGCGCAGCAAAATAATGTCCGGCCTCATGGATCAATACCAGAACCGAAAGAACGAGAAGAAAAATAAGTAATGACATAGGAGAAAGACTATCCGAAATGAACAAGAAAAGCAACGAAAGCAATACGAGAATATAGACATAGACTCAAGGCTTGACAAGTCCATATAAATACTGTATACAAAACGAAGTCGGATTCCGTACTTGAAACCAAAAGAGGAAAAATGGAACCTATAAACGGATTTTACGAAGTCAGGCGGCTCATGGTCCTCAAAATCGATGAAGATGAGGGCAAACAACCTGACATGAAAAAAGACGACGAGCGCATCGAAAAAGCTACGATTATCTTGATTGATGCTATCGACAGCATACATGGAAGCGTCCTTCCATCTCAAAAAATCGTCTGGAAAAATCGATTTGGAAGAATCCTTTCAGGAGAGATACGAGCTCTATTGACGGAAATTGTAGAGGAAGGAAAGAACTACTTCGAAGGTACGACAACGTTCTATGTAGAATGGGAAACACCATACGGAATCCGTAAAGTACTCCTCGAGCTAAATAACTACTTCGCGTTGCTCGGAACTGTTCCTATGCAGATCTCCGATCCAGCCCGCCATGCGCGCCGCGTTGAAACAGCAAAACGAACGATACGCGACCACCGCTTTGCAGAAAGTAAATACACGACGCGATAAAAAACGTAGCGAGTCACCAAACAATACAAGTGACTCGCTTTTTTGTTTAATTAAAAACAAGACTTGATGATAGCACTTTCAAAAACAAATGAGCCCCTTAACCAAGTATTCGCCACCGCAACCGTATGCGGCGCTACATCAGACAAGAAAAATTCTTTTTTCCCTGAACGATCAATTTCTGACAAATTCTTCAAAATAAATGAAACGGTCTCTTCCGCAGGATCAATCAATTGGGTTCGTCTACTCACTGCATGTCGAATCACATCCCGCAAAATCGGATAATGTGTGCACCCCAAAATCAAAGAATCAACCGTATGAGCGCGAAAACCGGATAAATATTTTCTCGCAACCAACTTCGCAACCTGATTATCCGTAAAACCCTCTTCTGCCAAGGTCGTAAACAAAGGACAAGCGACTTGCATCACCGGAACATCTCCAGCACCAGCCGCCCGAAGCAATCTTGGATAAATCCCTGAACCAACGGTTGCCCGCGTCCCAATCACTCCCAATGTTTTCGGATTGGAACCCAAAGCAGCCGCAATCGCTGGACGAATCACCCCAAATACAGGAATCAGTGGAAATTCTTTTTTAAGCACATCTTCAGCCAAAGCGCTCGCCGTATTACAAGCAATAATAATCGACGTCGCACCTCGCTCAATCAAAAAACGCGCATCTTCAATCGCATAACGCTGCACCGTCTCCGCCGTCTTATTCCCATATGGCGTCCGCGCCGTATCCCCAAGATACAAAAAAGACGCATCAGGAGCCTGACGCATCAATTCACGCACAACGGTGAGGCCACCGATTCCAGAATCAAAAATACCGATCATATCTCATCCCGAATCTTCAAGGTCAACTCCGCCAACTTCGCATCCAATACTTTTCGCGTCCTCGCCTCCATATTTAAACGCAATAAAGGCTCCGTATTCGATGCCCGTAAATTAAACCACCAGTCTTTGGATGGATCTTGCGGGTCACAAAACTCTAAACGAATTCCGTCCATATCAATGACACGAGTAGCTTTGGACTTATACAATGCGGTAATTTCAGCAATTTTCTTCTTTGCATTTGGTAACTCAAAATTCGTTTCTGGAATCTTGGCATAGCGACGAAGCGGCGACACCAAAAATGACATCCGCTTCTCTTCACGCACCATCCGACGTAAAAATAATAACATCGTATAATCCCCTGACTCAAAATTTCCGAGTTCACGATAATAAAAATGCATCGAGAGCTCTCCGGAAAAAACCGCTCCGGTCTTTCGCATCAAGGTTTTAATCGTCGCATGTCCAACCGGACACATCGCAGACTGACCACCAGCTGCCGCAATCGTCTCTGCAACCACCCAAGATGAACGAACATCATACTGAATCAAAGAACCCGGATCATCCTTCATGATTTCTTGTCCAATCAAAGCCGTCAACAAATCTCCTTGGATAATTTCTCCACGCTCATCCACAAAACCAACCCGATCCGCATCTCCATCAAAAGCAACGCCAAGGACACAACCTTCACGACGCACCATCGCCCGCAAATCATCCAAGGTCTCTTCCTTCAATGGATTGGCTTCATGATTCGGAAAACTCCCATCCGGCTGAAAATACATCGGAAAAACTTCGAGCCAAGGCAGCTTTTCCAACAAGGCCGGCAAGACCGCACCCGCCATCCCATTTCCCGCATCAATAGCCACCGACATTTTCGGCATATCCGGCGGCAATCTTGCAACAGAAATAATGTGATCTAAATAGCGAGACAAAGCATCCGGATCATCTGAGACCGTGCCACGCTGTTCGACCGGTAGGGGCAATTCATGAATTGCCCCTACCGAATTCATAACCGCAATCTGCTCATACTCTTCACGAATTTTTTCCATCCCTGTCCCTTGACCAACCGGACGTCCATCACCAAGCGTCATCTTAAATCCATTATATTTTCCTGGATTATGCGATGCCGTCACCATAACACCAAGATCAAATCCACCCTCTGCAAGATGAATAAGGACATTAAACATCGGGGTCGAGCACAGGCCGATCCGAACCACATCGACACCCATCCCAACCAGACCCTCAATCAAGGCCTCCTCCAGCTCTGGAGAGGTCAGACGCATATCCCGGCCAATTAATACGCGCTTCGGCTGATAGAGTTTAACCAAAATCTGGCCTAAACACAGCGCAAAATGGGCATCAAGCTCACCTGGGGAAAAACCCCGAATATCATAGGCTTTAAAGACGGAAGCAGTGATCTGGTTCATAACTGGACTTTGGTGGTTTTTTTGGCTACATTGTGAGAGTAGCCTAATCTCACTAACCACACAAAACCAATACTATGATCTGGGTTTTAATTGTTCTCGGAGTGATCGCCTTGTGGGCCATCATGACCTATAACGGCCTCATTACCTTAAAGAACCGCACCGACGAAGCTTGGTCCGACATCGATGTTCAACTGAAGCGTCGGTATGACCTGATCCCAAACTTGGTCGAAACCGTCAAAGGCTATGCCAGCCACGAATCTGGCACTTTAGAAAAAGTCATCCAAGCTCGCAACATGGCCATGGGTGCCAAAACGATGGATGAACATGTGAAAGCAGAAAATGCCTTGTCTCAAACCTTGAAAAGCATTTTCGCCCTCTCCGAAGCCTATCCAGATTTGAAAGCCAACCAAAACTTTCTCAAATTGCAGGATGAATTGACCGACACCGAAGACAAGATCCAAGCTTCCCGCCGTTTCTACAATGGAAACGTGCGCGACTTCAACACCAAGCTTCAAGTCTTTCCAACCAACATGATCGGCAATATGCTCGGCTTCCAAAAACGCGACTTCTTCGAAATCGCTGAAGCCGAAAAAGCCAACCCACAAGTGAAGTTCTAATTTCCGTTCCAATATCGTAGGGGCGAGCGCCGCTCGCCCTCCGACCGACCGGCCGATCCCCTGGATCGACCCATCGGCCGGTCTATCGATCGATCGGAGGGCGAGCGCTGCTCGCCCCTACTCCGAACGCCATCCCAACCACCATGTATTCCCAAATCGATGCCAATCGCCGGAAATCTTGGCTCCTGATTCTTGCCGTCACCGGTTTACTCGCTGCGGTCGGCTGGGTCTATGGCTATGTCATTTCCGATACGGGTCCAACCGGGCTCTTCTTTGCTCTAGCTATTTCAATTGGCTTAACCCTCGTTTCTTGGTTCGCAGGAGATAAGATCGCTTTATCGAGCGCCGGCGCCGTTGAATTAACGCAACGCGAACAATTACCGCAACTTTGGAATATTATTGAAAATCTTGCGATCACCGCCGGGATTCCACGCCCCAAAATCTATTTGATCGAAGAAGAAGCACCAAATGCATTTGCCACCGGTCGCGATCCCCAGCATGCATCAATCGCGGTAACCACCGGTTTACTTGAACGCTTAGACAAAACCGAACTCGAAGGTGTGATCGCTCACGAAATGAGCCACATTAATAATTACGACATTCGCGTCATGATGCTCGCCGTCGTCATGGTTGGAGCGGTCTCCTTAATCGGCGATGGTTTTCTCCGCTTTGGTCTCGGTGGTCGTCGCGGTCGCGATCGAGAAGGTGGCGCTGGCAATATTCTCGCGATCGTCGGCATCCTCTTCATCATCCTTGCTCCAATTTTCGGAGAATTAATGAAGCTCGCCATCTCACGTCGCCGTGAATATCTCGCCGACGCAAGCGGCGCCCTCCTAACCCGCTATCCAGAAGGACTCGCCCAAGCACTCGAAAAAATTCGCGACGCGCATATCCCAATGACTCGAACATCTAGCGCCACCAGCCACTTATGGATCTCTGCGCCAGAAACTCAAAGCTTTTCGCAAAAAATAAGCAATCTCTTTTCAACCCATCCTCCAATTGACGACCGCATTCAAAAACTCCGTGGAATGATTGGCTCCTCCTAGTTCTAAATCCTGAATCCCCACTCCTATGTTGAACCCCGATCTCCTCGACCGCTTCACCGCCCACCTTAAAGATGCTTTGCAAAAAGCCCTTGCCTTTACGGTGATGAATGGCCGTGACTCCGTTGAACCTGGTGACCTCCTGGTGGGCTTATTGCACGAAAAAGGCTCCATCGCCGCCGAAGTTCTGACGAAGCATAAAATTTCTCTCGAGAAAACCGAAAAAAAGTTTCGTGGATTTCCAGCCAATGCAACCCATGTCGTCACTCCAGATTTATCGCCCGCCGTTAAAAAGATCCTCGAAAAATGCGTTCTCACGGCGCATTTGCACGAACACAAATATGTCGGCACCGAACATCTTTTATTTGCCTTGCTCGATGGAAATGCTCCAGATGTCGAGACCGTTCTCCGCGAGAACAATGTTTCCCTCGTCGACATGCGCGAACAACTCGCTCAAGTCTTGAAATCAACATCTCGTTTTCCAGAAATTGCGAACAGCCTCGAAAATCCAGCCGAAAGCGAAGAACCCGCCGCTCAAAATCCAATGCCAGAAGGCGGACGCAATCCCGCCAATCGCGCTCCTCGCGTTTCAGCCCTGGAGGCTTTTACGCATGAATTAACCCGCCCACAAACCGCCGAAGCTTTAGATCCGGTGATCGGCCGTGAATCAGAATTAGAACGCGTCATTCAGATCTTATGTCGTCGCAATAAAAACAATCCAATTTTGCTAGGTGAACCTGGTGTCGGTAAAACAGCCATCGTCGAAGGCCTCGCAAAACGTTTAGCGAATGGCGAAGTTCCGGATGCTCTCTATGGAAAGCGCCTCTTATCTCTCGATCTCGCCCTAACCGTCGCCGGCACCATGTATCGCGGTGAATTTGAAGGTCGTCTCAAGCAAATCATGGAAGAAGCCAAAGCTGATCCAAATGTCATCCTATTCATCGACGAAGTCCACAATATTGTCGGTGCAGGCTCCACCTCTGGCTCTCTCGATGCGGCAAATATCTTGAAGCCAGCTTTAGCGCGCGGCGAAATCCATTGCGTCGGTGCAACCACTTGGAATGAATTCAAAAAGCATATAGAACCTGATGCGGCACTTGAACGTCGTTTTCAACCTATTTCAATTGAAGAACCAAGCGAGCAGGCCACGATCAGCATTCTCGAAGGTCTTCTCCCAAGCTATGCCAAGCATCACCATGTCCAATATACCGAAGATGTCATTCCAATGGCCGTCCGTCTTGCCGGGCGCTATTTAACCGATCGCTTCTTCCCAGATAAAGCCGTGGACTTGATTGATGAAGCCGCTGCCAGCGTCGTCGCTCGCCGCAAAGTTTCGGATGAACGCGAACGTCTCGCAACCCTTGACCTCGCTCTGAGCGCTGCTGAAGAACATAAACAAGAAGCCGTCCGCAGCAATAATCTCCCAGCCGCCGAAGCCGCTTCAACAGAAATTACCGAACTCAAGCGCCAGGCCGTCGGACTTACCGCAGAAATTGAACTGAGCCGATCCAAAGAAACGCCTCTCGTCACCGGTATTGATATTGCCCAAGTTGTCGCCCGTATGAGTGGCGCGCCACTGTCGACCATCATGTCGACCGACCGCGAACAGCTCGGTGCCATGCGTGAAAATCTCTTAGAATCCATCGTCGGCCAAGACGATGCCGTTAGCGCTCTCTGCGATGTGGTTTCACGCTCTCGTCTCGGTCTTGGAGACCCAACCCGACCCAAAGCCGCCATGCTCTTTGTTGGTCCATCCGGAACCGGCAAAACAGAAACCGCCCGTCGTCTCGCCGCGCATTTATTTGGACGCGAAGATGCCCTCGTCAAAATCGACATGTCCGAGTTTTCCGAAGGCCATAGCGTATCCAAACTCGTCGGCTCCCCAGCTGGCTATGTCGGCTATCGCGATGCCAATAAATTAACGGATGCAATTCGCAAACGCCCACATTGCGTGGTTTTGTTCGACGAATTCGAAAAAGCACATGCCGATGTCCAAAATATCCTTCTCCAAATCTTGGAAGATGGAAAACTTTCAGATGGAACCGGTCGCCATATCCCCTTCCGCCATGCCTATGTCATCATCACCTCAAATGCCGGCAGCGAACGTCTCGGCATGAAAAAACTCGGCTTTGGCGCTGACGGATCCGAATTCGATACCCAAGTCAAAGAAGAACTCAAAGAACGTTTCCGTCCAGAATTACTCAATCGTTTAGATCGTATCGTCGTCTTCAAACCACTCGCCGAAGATTCCATGCGCCATATTCTCAAACAAGAATTGGCCACCATCATCTCCCGCGTCGAACAAGCTCAGCATGTTGCCTGTACCGCGAGCGACGATGTTCTCGAATGGCTTTTGAAGCGTCCAATGCCACCTGAAGAAGGTGCGCGCGCCGTTCGCCATCTGGTTGAACGCGAAATCACCGCGCTCGTCAGCCGCTTATTAGCTGAAAAGCCCAATAAAAGAAAGATTGAGCTCAAGGTTACGCGCTCAGGGTTGAAAGTAGGCTAACAACACACGTATACTATCGGGCAGATGGCTGACCTCGAGGGCAATCTGCGCACGTTCTCCGACAAGATGGATGATCTTGGTGGTTTAGAATTACAAACCGGCGTCAACCTCGAAGAGCAAGGACAAAAATTCGATCTCGCCTGGGAAGGTATCGCCAAACAACCTGGAAAAGCGATTAAAGCGTTTACCGAGCAATTAAGAACGCTCACCGAAACAGCACGAGAAAAAGGAACCGATCGCACAAACGCTTTTGTGCGTGATTTTGGTACGAGCGTGCAAGACCTCGGCCAAGCCCAACAAGAGCTCGCACAAGCCACCGCTCAAAAAGATCCAAAAGCGCTTCAACGCGCCCAAGACAAATACACTGAAACCCAATATCGCGCCCGAGCTGAGTATGACACCTGGCGTTTGGGTGAAGTCGAACAGTATAAAATCGCCGCCACCGAAGAAAAAAACAAAAGAAAACAAGCAGAACAAGAAGTGAAACAACTTCTCGCTGATCTTGCAGATGAAGTCGGCGCTGATGGAAATGAACAATATCAGACGCTTGTCCGTGGACTTCAAGATGTTCAAATGTCTTTGAAGAATGGGGCTCGTCTTTCAACAATCCGTCTCCCAGGAAAACAAAATTTCGATCCAAAGAAAGACAAATTCAGCAGCTATGTCACATCCTGGAAACGCCAGAACCGTATCGACGAAACAAATTTAAAAATAGAAGAACCCCTCGAAAAAAAAGATGGCAAAACTCAAACTTCAGATGAAGATACTGAGGACTCCAAATTTGAATACGACCGAAAGCAACTCGAACCAAAAATCTCACGCCGAGCTGAAATCAACACCCTCAAACAAGAAATAAAAGCCAGCCGTCCCGTTCGAGTACCTGCCGAAAGAGCCGCCAGAACAATCAGAGATACAACTGCAGCCGCAGTTGCAGCTGGCGCTACTGGCGCCGCTTTAGGTACGATCGCAAGCAATGCCGCTCGTGCGACTGCCAGTGCTGGAACCATCGCAGAAACGACAAGAGGAGGAGAAATAGCTGCTCCACTGAGCCCAGCACCAGAAATAAAACCGATCGCTACGATCGTAACAACTCCTGTCAGCACCACAACACGTGTCAGTACGCCCTCCTCTGAAGCTAGAGCCGTCCAACCTCCAACTCAAACCGATCGTCAGGTCCGCATCCAAAGCACAATCACTCAAACAAACTCAGAGTCTCCAAATGGCAGGCAAACCAGTACAGAAATCATTTTCACCGGAAAAATCGGCCGTCGTTTAGAAAAAAACGGCGCAGAATTTGAAACTGTTGAAAACCAAATCATCCAACTTCAAGCAAAACTCGAATCCCAGCCCATTCCAGATGAAACGGTTGTTCAAGAACTCAATCTCAAAATTGAACAAGCTCAAACCCTACAACGCAATCTCGCAGGCGATGCATTAATTCAAATTGAAACTCTCACCCAACAAGCACCAGACCAAGCCGGAAGCGCTGCCCAAGCTATTTTTGGAAATATCGTTTCCATTAATGCCTTCACTTCAGCCGCCGCCGCGAATGCGAGCAATCGAAGCTCCGGAGGCGGAACGGCTACAGTCAGCATCAAAGGTGGAAATCCACTCGGCGCAGCTGACATTGAAAACTTATACAATATCGCCTCGGCCACAACTCAAGCCGAACAAACATCATTCAATGTACCAAGCTCAAATCAAGCGACCAATGCACAATCTGGTCAAACGATTGAACGACTAAACCAACTCATTGGACAAACCCCGCTGGCTTCCGAGGGCGCTTTCAAGCTCAAAAAGATTCTCTCAAACCATCAAGGATCACTTGGAAGCAACCAAAATGCCCGCAATAGCAGCGAACAACTCAATGCCATCGCTGATCAAGCGATTCCAACCATCGCCCCGGCTCCACTCCTCCCGACGCCAGATGAAGCCGAATCAATAGGCAAATCCTCAGGACAAAGACTTGAACAACAACCAAGACAACCGTCGACGAACTCAGCTTCTGGACGCACCCCTTTTGCCCCACGGACTCCAGCACCCAAACAAGGACAAAAGGTAGGCACCATGCCCAAACCCGCAATTGGTGCCGGAATGGGCGTCGGTGCCGGCCTTGGCGGTGGTGGTGGCGGGATGGGATCAGCTATTTCCCTCGACTCCCAAAGACAACAAGAAAGAACAGGCCGTCGACGAGATGTCGAAAGTCTTTTTTCTGATACCGAATTAAGTGACAGCAGCCTACTCTCAGACGAGACGCTTGAACCATTGCTCCAAAATCTCCAATCCAGCTATACCGATCCATCCAGCAGCTTCTCTCAACCTACCGAAGATGAAGTCCCCTCCTCAGGCGGCGGTTTTCTTAATAATCCAGACGAAGAGGCCCGCCGCGTCCGCGTCCTTCAACAGCAGCAACATCAAACCCGCCGAAATTTTTTCGGCTCCACCCAACAAGGCTTTGACGTCACTCCAGAAGATGTCGGCATAACACCACAACGTCTCGGCGCGCTCGAACAAGCAACCGGCCTCACGCCAATTCGCAAAGGCTTAACCGAAAGACTCTCCGGACTCGGGCAAACTAATTTTGCTGAAGACCAAGAAGACGCTTCCGCTCGAGGCTTGATGCAACAACAACAAGGCGAATCTCGGTCAAAAGCCATGCAGGAAGCCCGTCAAAAGCTCCAACAACAAACAAAAGACCAAATCAAGCGCCTCGCCAAACAAGCCACACAAAAAGCAGCAGCCGGAACGGTTCGCGTAGGTGTCGAAACCGCCCAAGCCGTCGCTGGCCCAGAAGACATGGGAATCACCTGGCTGACTTTGATTGCAGAAATGAATTTGCAGTTGATTTTGAAATATGTCTTAAAAGGTTTCGGATACTTTGCGAGCCAAGCCGGCCGTTCTCAAGAAGGCAGCTCTCAGGGAACTGTGGTCAATGAAGTAAATGACTTCGCAAATAGCATCCAAACATTTTGGGAAGATGTCATCACGATTTGGATGGACTGCTGTTTGGTCTTAGCCACTGGAGCTGCCATGTGCGGTCCTTTTATCATTATTCTCATCATCAATCTCTTGATTTTAGTTGGAATTATCAATGGTGCAAACGAAATCACAAGCCAGCTCTAAGACGCTCTCGTCGCCACGAAACGTTTGCGCTATACTCTGCCAAGAATATGTCGGAACGCACCAAAAAAATCATCTTCGCCTTTGGGTTCGTGATTGTCTCCATTGCCATGGGATACTTCGTCTATCGAATTATCTTCGGAACACCGATTGGCATCCCAACACCAACCGGTGATGAACCCCAAATCCCTAGCGGGACACTGCCGCAAGCAAATACCGGCCGTCCAACTTCGACCACGGGTGGCGCTACCGGTCTTGGAGGCCAATTATCAGCACTTCCTCCGCTCCCAAGATTGCCAGATGAAAGCGGCGAGACCAATGAAAACCCACGCAATACCTTGCTAACTTCAAATACAACCCAAAATGTCGTTCCTGCAAGCGACAATAATGGAGCTCGCTTTTACAATGCCGACGATGGTCGTTTTTATCGCGTAAACGCCGATGGCACAATGTCATCTATCGGCGAAAAGCAATTCTTCAATGTCAAAAATGTAGATTGGGGAAAAACAACCGATCAAACGATCTTAGAATTCCCAGATGGCAGCAATATTTACTACGATTTTCAAAGCAAAAGACAGGTCCAACTCCCAACACAGTGGGAAGACTTTGACTTTGCCCCAAATGACAGCCAAATCGTAGGCAAGAGCATCGGTTCTGATCCAAATAACCGCTTCTTATTCGTTTCCAAACCAGATGGCTCAGAAGCCCGCGCAATTGAACCCCTCGGAACCAATGCCGAACTCGCCCATTCTACCTGGTCTCCAGGCTCTGCGATCGTCGCTTATGCCGATATCGGAGAAGAGCAACCAGAAGGCGGCTCACAGGTCCATTTTATCGGAGCCAATCAAGAACGTCTCAAAGCCCTCAATCTTCCTGGTCATGACTTTTTACCAAACTGGTCACCAACCGGAAAGCAGATTGTTTATAGCGTATGGAATCTCTCAAACGACAATAAACCGCAAATCTGGATTATCTCGGGTGAACCACAAACACTTGGCGCCAATCGTCGCAATCTCAAGCTAAGCACCTGGGCAGATAAATGCGCCTGGTCTGGTGATACCGATCTGTATTGCGGAGTTCCACAAGCACTCCCATACAATGCCGGTTTAAATCGTGCAGAATTCAACAATCTTCCAGACGATATTTATCACATCGATCTCCAAACGGGCACAGCCGTCAAAGTCAATCCACCAGAACAAAATATCCCAATTAAAAACCCTGTCGTCACCGCGGATAAATCAAAATTGATTTATACCGACGCGAGCAGCGGTCGTTTGTATCGCTTTGATTTAAAATAGATATGTTATTGAATCGCGAACGATTCGGGCTCCTCATTCTCTTAAGCCTCATGGCTATTGGTTTAAGTAGCTTTTTAATTTGGCGTTCGGTAAAAACCTCTCAAGACCATTTCACCGCCGGCGCTCCCCCACAAGACATTAAAGATGTGGTCATCCCTCAAGAAATCGAACTCTCCAAACTCAAACCCCCAGCTATTCAAGCCAGAGACATGGTTCGCTATGGAAGCGCAACCTCAGTCATCTCCGTCATTGAATACGGTGACTATGAATGCTCCGATTGCAGAGATCTCGCAAAAACAATCAAAAAAACCCTTGAGCCCTATGGCGGCAGTGTTCGCTTTGTCTTTCACCAACTCCCCATTGAAGATCGTCACCCAAATGCCTTAAACGCAGCGGTGTTTGCCATCTGTGCCGGGCAACAAGGTGCCTTTTGGGCAGCGCATGATGCGCTCATGGAAACAACCACCTTCAATGAAGTGACCTATCAAATCATTGGAAGAAATATTGGTCTCGACGCAGTCGGTCTCGCAGCTTGCCGAAATAATCCCGAAATTGCCGCTCAAATTCGCCAACAGGTTGAACTAGCAAAAAGCGATGGCATCAATGGGGCACCTCTCCTCTTTGTCGGAACCCAAGCAAGCTATGGCGCAATGACTTCTGAGGAACTCCAACAAGCTATCAATCGTTACATTTCAAACTAAGCATGCGCTCCGCCTTGACCAGACAGCTTTTTCTCCTCGTCTCCGCGTCTAGCATCGGATTGTTTAGCCTACCAACAATAGCTTCTGCCGCCGGAGCCTGCTGCCTCTGTTTTGTCACCATCGGTGAATATTCTTGTGTCGAAAGCATCAATGACTCCTGTCTGAACATGGATCAGACAGCCAAGAATCCTGTCTTAAAAAACTATTCATGCAAACCCGTTCCTAAAGAACAGTGCATTCTTGCAACCGCAGGCGGTATCGGTGTCTGTCCAGCCACCCCAATTTCGGCAACAACCTTTGCCGAAAAAAAAGCAGATGGACCATCTGTCGCTATTGCTCCTGAGCTCGGTGTCCCGATTCCTGGACTCGTTTTAAAACCAATCATTACTGAAGAACGAAATAGCTATTCCGTTCCCTGGATTGGACAATACATTTCGGCAGCTTATAACTATCTCATCGGAGCTGCCGTCATCGCCGCAGCCATCATGATGACCTATGGCGGTTTTCTCTACATCGTTGGCTCAAGCTCAGGCACCATTAGCAGCGCTCGCTCAATCATGAGTGATGCGCTGATTGGACTTCTTCTCTTAATCATCACCTTCACCCTCCTCAAAACCTTTGCCTCAGGAACGGTAACGACGAACACTATTAATATCGCAAATATTAAACCTGTCGGCATCGCTCTCGAACAAGTGAATAGCGGAATTCAACCCGCTTCTGGCGAAAATATTTCTGAGTATTTGCAAGCGACAGGCCAATCCGTTCAAGACCTCGCTCTCGGTCCATCCCCGCAACGTCCAGCCACCCCAGAAGCCCCAACAGCCGTTCCAGCAGCAAGCAATGGAACCACTCCAGGCAGCGGTAGCGGAAAACCAGATTGCAATCCAAAAGACAAAATCCTACGTTACGCCCAAGCTCAGTCACCATGGGGCGGAAAACCATTTGGAAATAAACCTCTCTGCACCGGCGATGCCCGTACAGAACTTGGCAGCACATCAAATGCATCCTGCTGTATGGCCTATGGCGACTCCGCCTGCGGACCAACCGCGCTCGCCATGCTCCTCAAAGCCTATGGCGAAAGCGTCACTCCCGAAACCGTAGGTAAATTAGGTATCGATAATAATCTTCGTAACTGCAATGTCGGCGGCATGTCCCCTGAAGCCCTCATTAGCCTCAATCGCTATCCAGATTTTGTCGTAGACGAATCCATCGATGATACACGCAGCACAAAAAAGAAAAAGGTCGGAAAAAATATCCCCCTGCTCGATAAAACCTTACGCGAAGGCAAACCTGTCATTTTCTTATGCGGTGGCTGCACGGTAAAGCGCGTAAAGAATGGAAAATTCGAACAGCAGAAAACATTCGGAGGACATTTTATGCTCCTAACGGGCATCTATGATGATGGCCATTACGCGGTGAATGATCCAAGTATGGGAAATTATAATTTCGTTTCGCGCAAAGAAATTGAGAGCCCCCGTACCAGTCTCATCTTTATCCGTCGCAAGGATAATGCCACGACCACCGTATGCAAATAAAGGCTTCATCAATCCAAAAACCCCTGATCATCAGCCTTTGTCTGATAAGCGGCTTTCTGATTCTTCCAATAAAAACGCATGCTCTGTCCTCTGCTCTCCAGCCTGAAAGCTCCACACCCGCCGCTGAGTCGAATACCATCCCTATCCCGGTCACCTATCAGAATGAACTAAATGTCCAAATCCCTGGGCTTCAATTCGCTTCACAGATTGAAGAAAAATCAGGAAAACTGCAAATACCGTTCATCGCACAATACATTGCTGCCTTTTATAATTATATTATCGGCGCCAGTATTATCGCGGCTGCAATCATGGTGACCTATGGAGGCTTTTTATATATTACCGGCGCCACAATCAGCAGTGCCAGCACCGGAAAAACCATTATCACAGACGCTGTTCTTGGTCTTATTCTAGTCCTCGGCGCCTCTACCATCCTTTCAATCGTTTCTCCAAGCACCCTCAGTCTCGCCCCTCTCTCCATAAAAAAAATCAACAAAGCTCCGGAGCAAGACTGGTTAGATACATATGGCACCGCGGGCCTAAACTCACAGGGGGTTCTAGAAAAAATATTTAGCGAAAGCCCAGGCGCCACCGCAGCTTCACAAGCAAGCAGCGGTGGATCAAACGGGCAACCATCAGGACCTCAACCAACCTTCAAACCAGAAGACTTGGTCAGCATCGCCAATATTCCTTTTGACAAATCAAAAGGCGGACCAGCAAATCTCGCTCTCTATAAACCGACCCCACAAGAAATCAAAGCCGCGACAACCTATGACGATAAAATCAAACTTCTCGTTAAAGTCGTCCTCGGTTTTCACAAAGTCTGCGTCCAAAACCAACTCTGCGCCTATTGCCAAGCGGGATATACAAGCGACAATGGAAGCATCCAATGCATTCCAAACCCAAGTGATGCCGTAAATTTCATGGAATCACATGGCTTAGATACCGGAAATCACATCTGGAGCAGTTCCGATAAATGCCAAGAAATCTGGACAGGCGGCAGTGAAGACGCAAAAGGAAAAAAACTGTCAAAAAGAGCTGTCGACGATCCAAGCTATGGCTGTGCAGATGCAGCCCGTTCTGCCTTTCAAGAAAACGTTACAAAAAAAATGGAGGAAGCGAAAATGTATGCAACCGATTGCGGAGGCTTCGTATGGACACTATATGGAAGAACCGGAGCAAAATATATACGGCCACCCTTAGAACCAAAAAATGGACAATACTATTCGCAAAAATCCTTAGGCAAATTTGAAGATCGTCCAGACTTCATCGTCGGCGCGACCCAAGACACCAATCTCTTAGCTCTGGCCGCACCAAAAGGAGGCTTCAAATTTGGCGATGCCGTATACACCCACTATGACGGAACTGGATTAACCGCTTCTCATTGGTCCCTCTATACCGGCGGAAGACCAGATGTTCCATTCTCTTGGATCGAAATGGGCAATAGCCCACCCGGCGCAAATGTCCCAGGCGTCGGACAAATGTCTGGCGTAAGCGTCAGATCAAATCAAACAATTCCCGAGAGCATCAATGCGAAACTTCAACCGACAGTCTCCTACTATCTCGGCAAAAATAAACCGACCGTCATCCCTGCAAAATTCAAACAATCTGACTTAAAAAATGCAATCATTTTCGTCTTCAGACCTTTTGCGGATGAAACCTCAAACAAATAACGAAGCCTATTCAATAATTACATGTCATTCCTTAAGCGCATCTCCAGTCTAACGCAAGCCTTAACCATCTTGCTTGCTTTATGTTACTTTGGACTTCCGCTAACGGCACATGCCATTTCTTCCGCTGGTCTCCTCAGCCAAGCCGATGCATCAGCTCCAGCCTATACCGGCATCACGCCCGTCTTAAATGTTCCCATCCCCGGCGTCGAATTCGCAACCAAATTTGAAAACCCTGACGGAAAATTACGCATCCCCTTTCTCGCACAATACATCGCTGGTTTTTATAAATACCTGCTCGGTGTTTCTATCGTTGCCGCAGCCATCATGATGACCTATGGCGGTTTTCTCTACATCGTCGCCGCCTCTGCCGGAAATGTTTCCAAAGGAAAAGAATACATCACGGATGCGGCTATCGGCCTCATTCTCGTATTTGGATCCTATGCCATACTCGGCTTCATCGATCCTGGATATACCTCGCTTAAACCCCTCGCTGTCAAAGCCGTCAAACATGAAGAGTTTAATTTCATGGAACAAGGCGCAGGCTTTAGCGTGCCCTCCATCCAAGCCCGCGAACAATCATCCCAACAAGTCAGCCAAGGCCAATTAACAGGAACATCCGAACCACCAGATCCACAAGCCGCCAATGAACAAGGCGGCCTCACCATCGCCGGCGTCCAAGAACAAGGAACCCGCCCTTCCGCCCGAATTGCCGCATATTGCACACCAGCGGGACAGAGAAATAACTTGGATACCTATGACAAAAAAATTGCTGCTTTAGTAAAAGCTGTGCTTGGTTTTCAAAAAATCTGCATTAAAGAAGCAGACTGTGCCTATGTCCGCACTGGCTTCACCGCCATTCCTCAAGGAACCGTCGCCGCCGGAATTAAAGACTATCCTTTTGTTTTAAATTTCCAAGAGAAAAAAGCTTCCGATCGAACCTATTCAGAAACCTGCAAAACAACCTGGACTGAATTAACCACCCGCGACGGTGGAACCGGTGGTTTCTACGCAAATTTCAGCAAAAAAGGAACAGAATACGATCCCTTTATCCCCGGTGGAAGCTGTTACAATGAGCTTGATCAGATCTACAAAGAAGAGCTCCTCGCCAATATGACCAGCCAAGGTTTGATCGGCGGTGACTGCGGAAGCCTGCTCAGCCAAATCTACAAATGCGCCGGTGGAGCCGGTGGCCAACCCTGGCAAGGCGATGCCACGAGCCTTTTCAAATACATTAATTACAGCACCGTCAGCACCAATCCCCCTGGCCAAAGCCCTGGACCTGACTTCCCCGTTTGGCAAGCAAGAAACTCAGATGAACTCATAAAACAATTAAATGCGAATGGCGGACCAAAATTTGGCGACATCTTTGTGATCGGCCAATTCGGCAAAGGCCAACATAATTTTATGTACACGGGCGGTCGCGCCGATGTCCCTTTTGATGTTTTCGAAATGGGTGGCGGCGGAACTCTGGATGGCGCCGTCGGACCTTCCGTCAAAATCAATCGCTCGAATGGAACTTCTTTCTTCATGGGAGGAATGCGTACACTTCCAAAAGGCTCGCTCATCAAATATATCGAAGGCTATGGCAAAGCCGATTGTTCAAAAGTAAGCGGTGAAAAAGCTCGTACATTCTGCGAACAAACAAAAGGAAAAGCCTGGCCAGTCACCGTGGCCCGTCCATATTCATACACGGCCTGTAAAGCAAAAACCGATTGTCAGGATGCCGAAATCTGCGGCTGCACAGCTCTGGATGCCGGAAAAAACTCCAGCGGCGGCTTAAACCCATTCAATCCAGACTGCAGCGCCAAAGGTATCTGTCGCAAACCCGTGAGTCAAAAATTCATGCAACAATTCAGCCTTATTTGTTATAGCGACGAAATGTGCCCAAATGGCTGGAATTGCCCAACAAGCGGTGGCCGTTGCAAAAAAATGTAGCTTCTTTGATATGTCCAATCGACTTCGCCCTCTCTTCGTCCTTCTAACGTGCGCCGTCCTCGCGCCGTCTTTGATCGCCCCAGTTTTCGCTCAAAAAAATCTCCAGGGACTCGAAGTCAATGCAAATCTCAAAGCCGTAGAAGGCGGCTTACTTGCTCCAAAAATTGAAGCTACAATCGAATCACAACCATCCCCTTTTGAACCCATCGTTCCAGAATTAAATGTAAAAATTCCAGGATTAACCTTCGGGGATATCAAACTTGAACCACAAGGCGGAAGAGTGATCATTCCCTATCTCGCGCAATACATCGCCGCGATTTATAAATATCTCGTCGGCATCTCCGTAATTGCCGCAGCGATAATGATTACCTATGGCGGCTTCCTCTATATCACGAGCTCAAGCGCAAAAGGAATCGGCGATGGAAAAGACAATATTAAAGATGCGCTCATGGGATTATTCTTGGTCCTTGGAGCAACCACCATTCTCTACACCATTACCGGGAAAGGCGAAGCCCAACTCGAAGCTCTCCGCATCGATGTGGTTGAAAAAGAACAACTCACCGTCATCCCCGCAAACCCAGGGGAATTTTGGAAAGCCGTTAAAAAAACTCCGAGCACGACACCGAGCAGCACTCAACCGCCAACTCCAGAACAACAGCAACAAGCCCAGGCCCAGGCGCAGGCACAAGCAAATCTCCCAGGAACGCGTCCCCCAGAAGCTCCTCTAAGCGACACCTTTACGGACGGCGAATGCACCTTTAAGCTAAACTCTATTGGACTGCCGACCAAATTCTCAACCTATCAATGCGGTGTCCAAATGGCTAAAAAACACGGCATTAGTCCTTGCTGGGCCGTAGTTGGCTTTAACTGGGAGTCAAAAGACGGCATGCCGAATAGTATCGGCTATGACGAACTCGCTCCAAATAACAGCGTTCAAACAAAAAACGGCATCTGCTCTTTTCCAAAAGGTGGAACAGCAAAATGCGGAGGAAAACAAAATAATGATTATCTCAATCTAGACGGGACCAAAGAAGATCTCGGTCTCGACTGGCGATATAGCCGTGGCCTCGGCATGCTCCAAGTTACCATCTTTCCAAAATCAAAAAGCAATGCAGGTCTCAAAGGACAAACTGCGTATTGGTGCAATGAAAATACCCCTTCAATCATGCTTCCTCCAAATGGAGGCAGCTGTTTCACTGCTCGGGATCTCATGTCACCAACCAAATCAATCGAAGCTGGAATTATTTTATTAAAAATGAAAATTGGAAGTGGCGGAGGTGATATCTATAAAGTCTGGAATAACTGGGGTGGACCAGCCTTATCTCTCCCATGCGCAGATGATAATACCCTCTGCAAACGAAATGACGCCATCTATGCCGCCCGTACCGAAGAAGTTAAAAAATGTCTTGACGTAACGAAAGCGCCAAATGCCCCAGTCCTCGTAAACTTTATGCGTGGTGCTACACGTTGCCGTGGCGACGCTCCTTTATCCGTCAAAGCTTGCAAAGCTGAAAATGAACGGATCGCTCAAAACAATCGAAATCTCCCCCCTGACCAACAGCAGCCACCATATAGCTGCAATGCCGGCTGTAGCCCGAGCCAGAACTATCCAATCAAGTCATCGCAACTGCTCCCGTAAAAAATCATATGCCAAAAACCCAAACGATCTTCGCCTGCTCACGCTGCGGAGCGCAATTTCCAAAATGGTCAGGTCGCTGTGAAGCCTGCGGCGCTTGGGGCACTCTAGGCGAAGACACGGATACAGCTGAAGACGTCCCAACAAAATCAAAAAGCAAAGCAAAAGCCGGACAAACGATGGCATTTGCAGATAAACAAGTTGTCACCGCTCCCAAAAATACAACCGGACTCACACCTTTGGACGATGTTTTCGGCGGCGGCATGGTCGCTGGCTCTGTCACCCTCATCGCAGGTGAACCAGGTATCGGTAAATCAACCCTCCTTGCCCAATGCGCGCTCGCTTTAGCTGCAAAAAATAAAACCGTCATGTATGTCACCGGCGAAGAATCTCCGGCCCAAGTTCGTCGTCGTTTAGAACGACTGAATCCCATCCTTCCAGCCAAACTCCTCGCTCTAGATGAAACCGATGCCGATACGATCGCCGCAACCATCTCCAAAGAAAAACCAGATCTCGTCATCGTCGACTCCATTCAAACGATGCGTACTGAACAAGCCAATGGCGAAGCTGGAAGCGTCTCCCAAGTCAAAGCTTCTGCCGCCATTCTAACAACCTCCGCCAAAGAAAATCATGTTCCCGTCTTTTTGGTTGGCCAAGTGACAAAAGAAGGCGATGTCGCCGGCCCACGCGTCTTAGAACACATGGTTGACACCGTTCTCTTTCTCGAAGGCGACAGTGCCCATCGCTATCGCCTCCTCCGCTGCTTGAAACATCGCTTTGGACCAACCGATGAAACCGTCGTCCTCGCCATGACCGAACGCGGTCTAGAACCCGTGATCGACGCTTCAGAAGAATTACTCCGTGACCGCATCGCCAATGCAAGCGGCTCTGTCGTCAGTTGCCTCCTCGAAGGTCACCGTGCACTTTTAATTGAACTTCAAGCTCTCGTTACCCCCGCAGGTTATGGAACGCCAGTCCGTCGCGCGACCGGGATTGATGGAGCTCGACTTGGCATCCTGCTCGCCGTCCTCGCCAAACGCGCCGGCGTCTATGCCCTCGACAAAGATGTCTACGTAAATGCCACCGGTGGGATCGATGCCCGAGATCCAAGCGTCGATCTCGGTCTCGCCGCCGCGATTGCAAGCGCCGTCAAAGACAAACCCCTCGATCCAAGAATCGGCTTCATGGGCGAAATCGGTCTCGCCGGAGAAATCCGCCCAATTCCCCTTCCAGAATTACGTTTAAAAGAATTTGCCAGATTAGGATTCACGCATGTCATTGGACCAAAAATAAAACAATTACAAACACCAAAAGGATTAACCTATCAACCAGTTTCGACGATTCGAGAAGCGCTAGGGTAACCCCTCCCATCACACGACCCCCGTAGGGGCGAGCCTCGCGCTCGCCCTCCGGCATGCCGGCCGATCGACATGCCGGCGATCGACATGCCGGCCGATCGTGGGGCGAACTCGAGGTTCGCCCCTACTCTCCATGCGACGATTCCTGCAATTTCACCACCACATCCTTCAATAAAGGATATTTTTCTAATTGCGGATCCTGATCAAAAATCAGTGCAGATTGCTCTCGCGCCCGAGTCATCAAACTCAAATCATCTAAACGCGCGGAGCGAAACAAAGCCTCACCGCTCTGTTGAAGCCCCATCAAATTCCCCTCTCCACGCATCCGAAGATCCGCCTCAGCCACCGCAAATCCATCATTCGTTTCTTCTAAAACATGTAGACGCATGGTCGGCCCCGCATCATCTGACGCAACAAGAAGACAATAAGACGGCTTCGAGGAACGTCCCACCCGACCACGCAATTGATGCAATTGGGCCAATCCAAAACGCTCAGCTCCCTCGATCAACATGACCGTCGCACGCGGAACATCCACCCCAACTTCAACCACCGTCGTCGCCACCAAAACATCTGTCTTACCTTCAACAAAAGATTGCATCGCCGCATCTTTATCCTTCGTCGTCATGCGACCATGAACCATCCCCACACGGATGCCACGCAATGGACCTTGCTGCAAACGCCGCGTTTCCGCTTCGACACTTTTCACACCTAAGGTATCGGACTCATCAATCAAAGGACAAACAATAAAGGCCTGATTACCTTGTGAAACCTCTTCACGAATCCGCTGATAGGCTTCTTCGCGTCCCATTTCTCCACCATATACATGGGTCTCGATTGGCTTTCTGCCTTGCGGCTTAGTCGAAATAATCGACACATCCAAATCTCCAAATAAAGTCAAAGCCAATGAACGTGGGATTGGCGTCGCACTCATCGACAATAAATGTGGAACTAAACCATCTTTCCGCAATGTCACCGCCAAGGCTTCACGCTGCGACACCCCAAAGCGATGCTGCTCATCCACAATCGCCAAAGCTAAATCCGGTGGCGCTGCACCAGGTTCAATCAAAGCATGCGTTCCAACACAAACCACACGGCCTCGACTCACCCGCTCCGTCGCTTGCTCCGCATTCAATGTTTTTTCTTCCGCGCCTTCAAGCAAGATGCGTGTCGATCCCGTACGGAGCAATAAAGAAATCCCATGTGGAACCAAAAATCGTTTCAAGGTTCCAAAGTGTTGCTTCGCAAGCAAATCCGTTGGCGCCATCAAAGCCGCCGATTGTCCGGAACGAAAAACCAAAGCCGCCAACATCGCCGCGACCACCGTCTTGCCGGATCCAACATCACCCTGCAATAAACGCCGCATCGGACGACCCGCGTCCATATCTTTCACAACCGCCCAAATCGCTTTCTTTTGATCATCCGTTAATTCAAACGGGAGCTTTGACACAAAGATCTTTGCATACGCCTCATCAAATGGAACCTGTGGCGCACCTGCCGTATCCGCATCACGCCGAGCGACACGCAAAGCAAGTTGATACGAAAATAATTCGCCAAAAGCAAAACGCTGACGAGCCCGTTCCGCATCTTCAATTTTCGCCGGACGATGAATTCCGCGATATGCCTCATCCCAAGCGCATACCTGTGCCGCAGCTCGAACAGAAATCGGAACCCAATCTTCTGGAAATTGAACTTGCTCCACGGCCATTTTTAAAATAACTCGAACCATTCTCAAAGTAACATTCCCATTCAAAGGATAAACCGGTGCAACCGTCCCCGCCGCTAACGTTTCTGCCGTCGCCGGCTCCCACAAAGGTGAAGTAAATCCCCGACCAAAACGTGGACGCTTGGTCACCACTCCAGACATAAAAATGTCCGTCCCCGGGACTAAAGTCTTTACGAGCCAAGGTTGATTAAACCAAGTGACACCGATAGACCCACTCTCATCTTCAATAATCGCCTTGATCAACACAAAAGACTGACGAAAAGTCGGCGCTCTTCCGATCTCTTTAATCCTCCCCCGAATCGTTACCGGGACACCATCCGGAATCTGAGCAATGGGAACCAGACGGGAATAGTCATCATAGCGCCGAGGAAACAGCTCCAAAAGCTCATGAATCGTCGCTAAACCTAAAGCTTTTACAGCCTTTCTCTGTGGAGCCGTTAGCCCTTGAATAAACTCTGGAGGGTCATTCCATTGAATCATCCTTCTATCCTACGAAAAATCCCCCTCCGCGTGAAGCGTCGGGGGACTTGAGACATTTAAGAAACCGTGTAGTAGATCTTCCGAGCCCGCTGAAATGCCGCGAGACGCTCAGGAAGAGCTTCACCCTCGACTCGATGCAACCAACGAAAGACGAAGTCTTCTGGGTAGGTGATATACCAAGCCTTCAAATTCTTTGGACTCTCCTGAAGTCGACGATAGCACCCATATTCATGAAGAGCGCCAACCAGATCACCACCCCAAAAGAAATACTCCACATCCCGAGGCCGACCGGCAGCAACAGACAAATATGTCCGCTCACGCCAGAGAATCTCGACGCAGAGAGCATACAGAATCCACAATCTGCGACCCAGGACGCAACTCAGATGCATCGCATACCGCTTGCTCAGACCACCACCAGCCATATCCAGGATCGCCTGTTCAAATAGCTGAGCAAACACCAGGGTCATCTCAGGCTTCGCCAGAAATTTCCGCAGTCTTCGCTGATCACGTACATCCGTGCGGCTGATAAACAAGGCGTTTTCTACCAAGTTCCTCGACTTCAGATCCTTCTGAAGCAAAGTCCTCAATAGGCCCTCGATCCGCTCAGCTCCGAGCAAGGAACGATAACGCTCCATGAGATCAAGCACCGCTGGAAACCAATCCCTGTGAATGATCCCTGCCACCAATACCGATGGCACATCATGTGCCGACAGAATCCGCCGAACGGCCTGCACACGCTTGGGATCGCTCATCGCTCCAAGATCATTCAAGACGAGAGTCCAGTCCATCCCCGTCGTCTGAAGAACCAAGTCAATTTCATCAGGCTTCGCCATGCGCCAAAAGTCAGGTTGAGTCATGAGCCCGAGCGCGAAGCTCTGCTCTTGATCGACCGACTCTCGCTTCATCGCGACAAAGAACCATTCTGCAATCTCCGCCGGCCTTCGATCTCGACTCAAGGCCGATGTCTGCTCGACCTGTTCGATAATCATCTGAACCAACTCGGCTCGATATTCAACCAGCAAGAGCTCAGGACTCTCACAACGACGAAGCACCCACTCGGTCGCCAAGTCCACCAAAACCCTTCGATCCATCGTGCGAACCAAGTGGAGCGCCCGCTGAAACAACAGAGGATTGAGGTATTCGCGTTGCTCATCCCCCACCACCGCCAACAAAATCTGGGTTCGTATCCAGTGGCGATCCACCGTAGGCCGAGAAGCAGAAATCGCCGTAGACGGAAGCTTTGAAAGATCAAAGCTCAAAGTCGCCAGCACCCCCAATCGCCAAAGACCAATCTCGAGTCTCGCTGGCGCACGCACCAACCACTCAATAAGTTGATCCCCGCAAATATCCTTGATTCCTGGCCCTCGAAAAGATTCCCCCCCCTCTGTCTGAGAGGTGAGCGAATCTCCATCGCGTGACAAAGCGCTCACGAGGCACCCCCCCCCAGCACTGAGAACCAAGCACACGAATACGCCGATTCAAAGGTCCAGAGACACTCGCTCCGCGCAACTTCTCAACCAATCCCTGCAAACGCAAACGCTCAGGCTCGATCGAGCGCAATGCATCCTGAAAAAATCCCTCTGCTGCCCTCGTGAACACCCCCGTCAAGAACTCCGCAGATTCTGCTTCTGCCGCCTGTCGCATCTTCGTCAAAAAGACCTGCGCAGCTTGTTCAGGAGTTTGATATTTGAACTTCAATCCCGCATCCAACCAGCGCTGCGCGATCGGTCCGATTTGATGCAAAGCAATATGGGCCGTTGCTGGCACCACATTGATTTTTGCCCCAACCATCCGAATCACCGTAATCAAGCCACAAGCCAGAGCTTCCATGTAGGGAAAAGCGACGAGCTCAACCCCATTGGACGACAAGGGCTCTGGGACGCGATCCCTCAACACGCCCATGAATTGGACAAAGGTCCCCTTCTGAGCCAGTCCATGCCTATCCGAATCCTCAAACGGAATGAGATTCATCATGACTATTTTCCTCTACAAAAAAGCCCTCCGAAATCGAGTCGTGCTCAACACCAGAGGGCGATAGAAAGACCAACAATCTAGAAGGCATCATCATGAGACGTCGCCAACAGCGAAACCTGACCTGCACGATGGACGCCTGCATCTGTCATCTCCCTCATGAGCTCTACAAAAACTTCCTCACGCGCTTCTTCGAGCGCTTCCAGATGGAAGGATCGAAGTTTTGTCATCAGAAGTTGTATAAGCCGAGCTTCACTTTCTGCCGGATCAAGACTCAGCTCGATATATACGGAGGCAGAAACCCTTCGAGCAGATACCGGGCAATTTTGAGATGCCCACACCCCAAGGATGAGCCAATCACGTACCTTGATACTCCCAATGCCCAAAGGCAAATCGAGAAAGGCTTCATAATCGGACCGTTCCTGGATCTTCTGTGCCCATGGAATAAATCCCGTGAACAAAGACAGATCTTTTTTGCTCGAGAGCGTTGAGACCTGAGCACCTTCCGGAAAAAGAGGCGAGCCCTCTCCATTCGGATCCATGTCTTCCTCAAGCTCATCGGCAGATGTATGGCCAGACTGCAATTCGCAAGGATCTTCCTTTGGGCTCGAATAAGCACACGGAGACTCTTGCGAACAACCAGAGCCACGCGAGCCAAATGCGTCAGCACACACATCGGTCAGAACCGTTGCGAGCACATGCAAAAGTGGCAATAGCAGCAAAGCGGTCGAGGGCAGATCGCCACGTACGGCAACCAATTCCGCGATTCGTTGAGGCGCAATCCGACGAACCAATTCTTGGCCGATCAAGGAATCATTCCCCGCCGTCTCAAGAACCAACTCCAGCGCCTCACCCGCCTGCCGCAATGACAGACCCAGATTATCCTCACTCGCATTCAAGCAAGCCAGAGCAATCGCAGGGTTCTGACGAATCAAGGCAATGGCGCTTTGCCTGTCTTCAGATTCAACCGCGCCCAATGCCTCACGTAGAATCATTCCAGCTTCATGCGAGGTTCCAAACCTTCGCGTCTGAAGCGCATCGCTCCGAATAACAACAGACATCATTCGACATCGGTTCCTTTCTCTTCATCGTTAACATTGAGATCAACCACGGCGTTTTCTATTTCCTCCTCTTCTTCCCTGAACCCCTCCTCTCGCGCCGTTCCACATAGGTCTCGATGATAGTCATGTGCGACTTCCATCACCCAAGCTGGCTGCACGCAAAAGTACGAGCCCAATTCCTGATCTCCGAGACCAGCCAATATGGTACTGACAATCTCGGCAAAAAGCTCTGAAGCACGCGGTTCGTGAAAAAGCTTATGCAGAATTTCTGCAACAGGCGTTGAAGAATTAATCGCTTCGAGCGGCGGCTTCGCAAAGCGCGAATAACGCCGTTTCGGAAAAGACCGTCTCTGCTGCAACAATCGCACAATCCCTTCTGCATCCGTTATCCGAACCGAAGGGCCGAGCAAAGCTGCAATATCCCACGGAGCATCCGTAAAGATACGAATCAATTCATCGACAGACAGCTGAGCAATCCGTTTCAAAAAAGATTCATTCAGATCTTGGCCTTCAACCGCAGAAACCATGAACACGAAGCGAAGCTCCTGAAGACAGGCAAGCAATTCAGCCATGGTCGACTTCACCAACTCGCAATCGAATCCACGCATCACCAGCTTCACCGCCATTCAGTCCATGACCTCCTTGGGCCGGCAAACGAACCCATCCGTACTGTCGAAGCACGGAGGCATCAAGATGCAGATCGACTTGCGACTGGCCCGATCTTTCAGGAAACGTGCCTTCCGCAAAGCCTTCAACAATCTTGATATCAGCTTCAAGGACGATATCGCCACCGGGCTGAGCCGAAGCCGACGCAGCAGGCAAAGCCAACTGCAACAAGCGTCGTCCAAACTCTGTAGACGTAAACACATCCGTCAAAGTCAGAACCGGACGCAAACTACGATCATACGCAGCTCGCTTCACGGAATCAGACAAAACCGAATAGGCATGTTGGATGCTAGAAAATGACAATGTGATGTCATCACTCGCAGCCGCGATATCCGGACGATTAGCTTTCACCCAATCACGATAAGCTGTCTTAATCTGTTCAGGAGTGGCCTCATAAGAGACTCCCAAGACAGCATAATAGTCAGACTGAGAATTTTTTTTCTCTGACATGGGACCTTCTCCTTCTGTAAGGTGCGATGGCCCAGCATATGCATAAATATCTAAATTGTCAATAATATCCACAAGCAAAAAATCGCTTAGATAAGCGATTTTGCTCCAGAAAGCCTCTGACGAAGACGATTCATACCCAAAACCTGCATCACTTCATACAGATCCGGCGAAGAAGTCCGACCGGTTAGGAGGATCCGTAGAACGGCGGTAACCTGTGAAATCGACCCCTTAAAAGCCTCTGGATTCTTCTTAAATTCCTTCGTATTTGTCGCATACCCTAAAGCGGTACATAGCTCTCGAATTTTATTCAACCAGTCCTCTTTCACATCCTCTGCTCGATAATTTTCCAAGAATTTCTCAACCACGGCATATGCCTGCGCAGGCTCCATCGAAGCCGCAATTAATCCACGAAAATCTGGAGCCTCTGTGGCAAACCACTCATCAAAAAAGTAGCTGACTTCATGCCGAACATCAGACCACTTCGCAATATCCTTTCGCGCACTTACGCCATTCTGTCTTTCAATATTCAGGATCTGTTTGGTATATGTCGCTTCTTTTTCCATAACACCCGCCAACTCAACATCATGAATTTTCGCCCAAGCCAATGCCGATCCATAGACATCATCGACCGGCATATGCGCCACCACGGTCTTACTAATGTCATTCAATTTATCAAAATTCAACAAAGCCCCATTCGTATTTCCCAATTTCTCCAAAGTCAACATAAATTCCCGATCCGACTTGTCCGGATTCGCTTTCCGCCATTCTTCAAAATCCGAATTCGCCAAATTCAACAAATATTCCGTAACCGCCGCCGTCGGATATCCCTGCTCATCATAAAACGAAATCGACGCTTCAGGATCCTTCCGCTTCGAAAGCTTGCGACGAGACGCTCCATCAATTTTCTGCAAAGGAACCAAATGCCCATATTGCGGAGCCTTCCAACCCATCGCTTCAAATAATTGAAGATGAACCGGAACCGAAGAAAACCATTCATCCCCACGCGTCACATGCGTCGTCCCCATCAAATGGTCGTCAACCACATGCGCAAAATGATAAGTCGGCAAACCCTCGGACTTCAACAGAATCACATCCTGATTATTTTCCGGAAGATCACGCTCACCCTTCAACATATCAACAAAAGCCACCCGCTTCTCCGGATTTCCTTCAGACCGAAAACGAATGCCGAAAGTCTTTCCCACATCCAAAGCCTGCAAGACCTGCTCATCCGACAAGTTCCGACACCTCGCCCAAGTCCCATAATAACCGGTTGAAATTTTACTCGCTTCTTGAATCGAATGCGCTTCATTCAATTCTTCCGTCGTGCAAAAACACGGATACGCTTTCCCCTGTTCCAAAAGCGATCGAACAAATGTTTTATAAATCCCCTCTCGTCTGCTTTGCGTATATGGACCGTAATTTCCCTTTTCGTCACCAGATAATGCTGGACCCTCATCCACCACAACCTGATATTTCTCAAAAGATTTCAAAATCAATTCCACCGCACCTTCAACCTCACGTTTCTGGTCCGTGTCTTCAATTCGAACAAAAAACACACCTTTGGATTGATGCGCTAAACGCTCTGTGATCATCCCGGTATACAAAGTCCCAATATGCATAAAACCCGTTGGACTTGGAGCCACACGCATCACCATCGCACCTTCAGGGAGGGCACGAGCGGGATAGCGCGAAGCAAGGGCCTCAGGGGTTTCAGCTGTAGGAGGGACGAGACGGTCGACGAAGGATGGGGGCATATAGAGGAATTACATAGGAATCTAGCATAAGAAAGCGGAAGCGCAAAACGCACATAAAGCATAGCGATGAATTGACACAACCTCCTTTCCATGTTAATCAAGGATCTTCCCATCCGTCCCTTCACCACCCGAGGTCATCATGGATACCGAAAAACGAAAACTGCTTCTCCAGGCGATCGAGCAACATGAAAAAAGCTTCACCAGTGATGAAGTCAACACTCCCGATGCCGCCGAAGCTTGGGCTACGGCGCGGATTCAAACGCTGAGCGAAGAGATCATCGCCAGCGATTCCCCTACCGTTCACCTTCTCGTATTGAAAGGTGATCGCCTAACCGAGAGCGACGTCCTAAAACTCTACACTCTCGACAAATTGCTCGGCATCGATTCTATGACGTATCGCGCCATCGGAGACCGAGTCACGCTTGCAGAAAAAAAAGAAAAGACGGTCTATATCCAGCTCAAAGACCTCAAATCGCTCCTCGAAAGAAAGTAAACTCAACCTCAGCGTCCATCAATGAGAATTCCTAAAACTCTTTGATGGGCGCTTTTTTGTTTGTATGAATTTACCCTCGCAAAATCTCTGAAGAAAAATATTGTTCCTGAAAATGCGTCATTAAACGAATCTGCTCATTCGAGTGAATTCGTCATAAAAAATCTCCTTCTTCTTTAAATCTTCAATAAATACTTTTATAAACGATCTCAAAGTAATCCCTTAACTTCCTCCGTCACAATAGGACTGTCTTTAACTCCATCAATCAGTCTGAGCAATATCGAATCCGGCATTTTTGGGTAACCCATCGAGCCACCGTCCTCAACCTTGCGAATCAGATCTGACATGTCTACTTCAAATACTTCATTGCAATTGAATGCACTATCACTCCTAAAAACGGAATACTCGCCGACGCTCACTTCCACGAGGGTCTTTTCGCTTATGCCCATCCTAATGAGGTACTCACGTCTTTTGAGGATCTGTGTCGTTGAAGTAATTAAAACCAGAACTCTGTCTGTTTTTGGATTGCGATTCAATATAACAAAATAACGATTCTTCGATTGCCTCTTCGTATCATCAAAATCAACCAAAAAATTAAACACTGACCCCTGTTCAATACATATCGGTATACGTACCTTCAAAGGTATATCCATGTTCCGAAAGATTACTTCGCAAAGAACAGCGCCACGTCTCGCGATTCATCAAAGTATTCTTTCGCCTGATTCAAATCTGATTTCTTTTGAGCGAAAAAATCATCACCAGTTTTCGAATCGGTAAAAAAATCATCGTAGCTCATTTTTATTCTTTTCTTTCCCTTCACCATTATTTCACGTTCAAATTTCGCCCATTCTGGAAATGTATGCGTCAATTCAGCTAGTTCAAATTGATCCTTATCAGAAAAGCGAGCGTAAACCGCTTCCAAACATTCGAGATCTGATTTCGAAAATACACTCAAATCCGGATCCTTAATTGAAGCAAAGGACTGTTTTTTTGCATCCACAGGCTTAATATATTTTTTTGCATATGCCAAAACTTCAACAGGCACTTCCGTGAGCTCTGCGATACTCTTTGCACACGAACCAACTGGACCAAGTTTCATCGCCCAATAGATATCTCCGATAATGGGGCGACCATACTTACGAAGATGCAGGCGATCGGCAAGATAAATGAGCTTAATAGCCTTCATCTTGTTTATCCGTCCGTCCTTCTTCTGTGCCAGTAAATTCAGTGCCTGTGTTGCTTTTTTAAAGCTTGTTTCAGGCATGGTTGTCATATGTCAAGTATACCTGGGTAGCTACATCTACTCAATCTAACGAAAATAAGCGTCACGGTTCAGATTGAGGACAATTCCATCATCAATTTACTAAATGTGACCGTTTTGGTCAAAAAATCATCTGAACTAGATGCTTTTTCGTTTGAAAAAATCTACCTCAAAAATCCAGCGACCTTCTCGGCATATTCCACCCGACACTTCACCAAATTTTCTGCCATCCTCATTCGCCGAACAATATTCGGCCACAATTCCTTCCGTCCTCCAAGATACTGTTCGATCGCCCAAAAACTAAACAAAAAGTTACGAAGCCCACATTCAAACACCAACTCTTTTTCCAGTTCATTCAATTGCCCATGTTCTCGATACGCCTTAAGATACGTTTCAACATGTGGCCAGCTCAACTCCGACACCGTCCTCCGACAATTAAATAAAACCGATCGCATCAACTCAAACCCTCGAAAATTCCAACCTGTCTTTTCCCAATCCAAAACCGACACAATCTCAGACCCTCGCATTAAAATATTTGCCGCATGAAAATCTCCCTGAATGAATCGAATCGGTAATTGCAGAAAGGGCTCGATCTCCCACGTTTGATCAGAGATAAGCTGCTCCAATGTCTGAAGTATGTGCCCAACTTTTTCCTGAACCGATTTCGGATATTGCTTTAAACTCTCCCGAATCAAATCAATCTTTTCAATGGCTTTCGGAACATCCCAAGATCCCGTCAACTTTTCATACAAAGGCTTCTCCAAATCCGATCGATACAAATCCAAAACTTCATGAATACGACCTAGCATTTCTCCCATATTTCCAAGACGCACGAAACTGTTCCGGTAAAACGCCGGATGAACACCAACAATAAAAGGATATAAAACGACCACATGCTCTTCAATCATCTGAGTCACCAATGGAAGAGCAATCGGAATATTGTAACCAGAAACAAATTCCATCACACGATGTGTCGTCTCAACTTTCACCAAGGGCATGTCGCGACGATAAACTTTCAACACAAACTTCCGATCACCGACCGTGAGAAGGGAATTCTGGTTGAGAAGACCACGAGGAAGCACCTCTCGCTGGATGGTGACATGACCAAAAAAATCCCTAAGAAAAGGTTCAATTTGGGAGGTGGACAGGAAGGAGAGCATACACCAAACAAAGCACAGCATAATCCCCCGGACATAGATTGCAAAATCACTCCCCTCCCTTTAATCTACTCTCCATAAGACGATGATTCCCAACCATTCCCCCTGGATCAAGCAATTGAATCGCACCCGCCCGGTCGATCTCTTAAAGAAAGATACTTCTGCCGACATCGTCATTGTTGGCGGAGGCATTGCCGGCGTCACAACTGCCTTTTTTACCCTACGCAATACCGATAAAACCGTCATTCTGCTTGAAGCTGACAAAATCGCCCACGGAGCCACCGGACATAATGCCGGACAAATCACAAGCTATTTTGAACGTCCGCTATCTGAACTCGTCGAAGAATTCGGACTCGACCTCGCCATCGACGGCCAACGCTCCATCGAATCTGGCTGGAATTTGCTCGACCAAATTGTCAGCGAAGCCAAACTCCAAACCCCACTCTATCGCTTCACCGGCTATGCCGGACTCTCAAGCATGGAACAATTGCTCGGACATTTAAAAAACAATACCTATCGCATCCAAGGCGGACTCCAAGCCGAAACCATTGTCGTCGCCGAAGAATGGGAAGAGCTCAAAGACATCCCAAAAAAATACAAAGGTCTCTATTCAACCGCAGCGCAAAAAGATCTGCTCAGTCTTTTAGAAACAACAAATCAGGAATACATCGCTTCCCTTTCCTTTCAAAAAGGCTGCATGAATAGCGCCCTCTATTCCGAAGAGCTCATCGGCTATCTCATCTCCACCTACAAAGACCGTTTTACTTTTTACGAAGGCAGCCCCGTCAAAACCGTCCGCCTCAAAGAAAATGGCGGAACACTTGATGTCTTAAAATATACCGTCAAAGCCAAACGCATCGTCCTCTGCACGAATGGTTTTGAAAACTTTACCATCCTCAATGGATTTGGCGCCGATATCGACACCAAATTTCACCACTCCATCGCCGGCCGTATCGGCTACATGTCTGGCTACGTGGAACCAATAAATCACCCACCAACCGCCATCAGCTATTTCAGAAAGAACAATGACGGCAATGATCCAACCGGTGAAAGCTATTTCTATCTCACCCGACGCCCTCATGAGCACGAAGGTAATAACTCCCACAATTTTGTCTGCACCGGCGGCCCAGAAAAAGTCCTCCCCAATGGCGCCAAATATTCCCGCCAAGAATACTGCTCCGAAGACGAACGCATCGTTATCGAAGATTTCTTATTAGACACCTACGCCAAATACCCGAAAAAAGAAACGGAGTTTTCTTTCTGCTGGCATGGACTCATGGGATATACGCCGAATGGAATTCGGAGAGTAGGTCCGGAACCTTGTAATACGGTGCTTTTGTATAATCTTGGATGCAATGGAGTCGGTATCCTACCGTCGATTTTCGGAGGGATGAGAATTGCGAGATTTTTGAAAGGGGAAAATGTGGAGCAATCGATATTTGATCCGAAAGATCAGAGATGTGAGGTGGAAATGAAGAATCCGTTTAGGGTACGCTAAATTTGCAGATGCTAAACCTTTTCCACGCATAAAAATCGCATTCAAATTCACCTTTCATCCTAGGAAAAATACAACGAACCCTAAAACATCAAACTAAGTAGGGCTAAAGGATACACTGCCTCAGCAGTGAGGTATTGGACCGTGAATGGTAGCAAGCCTTCAAAAAAACTCAGATTAAAAGCTGGAAAGTAACTATTGAACCAATTCAGGCGCGACAAGCTGACGCCTATCAATTTCTTGAAAAACAAAAAAGATCAACCCTGCCAAAATCTGCAGAATTGTATGCGAAACTAAAGCCAACGAATCAAAACCATCGATACTCGTCCTTTTCATCGTATCGATACTCAAAGGTACGGATGGATCATAATGAGATGATCCCGCCGTATCCGCAAGAGCAGCAAGAAGATCAATTACACTGTCTTCTTTTCTTGAAGCCGGAACACCATCAGGATTCGAGGCACCCTCTCTCTCCTGTACAATTGTAAGCATCCAATCTTGAAGATCAATCAAAACCTGTCCAGGTAACTCACGAAACAAACCTACAATACCAATTTTATACAAAACCGAAGCCTCTTTAAGAATTTCGGGTCTATCCTCTGACTTATTAGGTAAGTAATATATCGGAAGCTCGATATCAAATAATCCAGCCACGCGAAACAAAAGAGGATTATTATTTAGATGTATTCTTAAATTTTTGGAATTCGGCTTCCAATTAATCAAGGTACGGAAAACACGTCCTGCTAAAATAAGAAAACGGCTTGGATCACTTTCATAGATCTGAATCGCCTCATGCACCAACCGTTGCTCAACTCTAAGCTCATCGAGCATCTCTTTCACGGTTTTAGGACGCCTATCATCACTCACGGGTCCTTTTTGCCAAAATTCTGTGCACAAACGTTTTCTTTCTTCCATAGCAGATGCACATACAGACTTCGCCTCAACATTTTCAAACGATAACTCATCAATGGGCTGATATGAAACTGTATAAAAATACAGAGGCTCCATAGTTTCTTGAGAAGACTTTACATTGGCCATGTTGATAGAAAAATTCATTCCATTCAAACCAATGCTCAAAGAATATACAATTCGATTCATCCCATAAACTATAGGTTGACTTATAAAAGTCCATTTTCCCTCAGCGGAATGGGCTTCGATAGCAAAACATCCAGACTCAAGACGTTCAATCGTAACAAAAAAAACACCATTATCGGTTTTAACAATACGACTCTCCGCACTCATAGCTCCAAAAAAGTGAACTTCTTTCATGCAAAATAAATCTTATCCAATAATTTCGCCTTTATACTAGAATCCTAACCCATATACTAATGACATAAAATACGCTCTAACACAAAATTTAGAAAAACGCTTTTTTAAAAAAATCAAAATAAAATACGATATTATTAAAAAAATTTAACCCTACTACTCTAATTCCTTCAGCGTTTTTCCATCTCGAATACTCCATTCAGTCAAACCATTTGCTGAACGAGCTAAGACGATTGCTGCAGCTGCACTCGGAGACGAAAAAAGATGGTCTTGAGTAAAGATATAGCGACGATCGTCGGAAGACTGGAGAATACCGCTCTCAACCATCTGAGTCCGTAGTTTTAAGTAATTATGCCCTTCAAAGGCAGGCGCATACTGTTTCCTAGCCAAGCTACCTCTGAGGACCAATAAACCGCTCTCGCTATAGACTCCTTGAGCATTCGCATCAGGACCACTGCAGGTGACGGATATTCCCGATTGCCGTGCTTCCGCTTCAACTTCATGACTCGCACCCAGCAGGGAATAACCTAGGCTCAAAAGAATATCAGAGGCACGATCGACGAATTCCTCCATGACGTCCTGATCTTCAGCTGAAATCATGGGACTCTTTGGCGATGTACCATTTTCCAATTTGACGAGACCGTCTCTTGAAAGACGTGTAATAAAAACATGTTCCAAATATTTAACTTCTGTTTTTGTCAGCTTGGGTGAAGTAAAAGCAATAAGCTCGCCCCAATTCGGTCGATTAATAGCATGATATGCCAATCTTTGGCCCAAGCCATCCGTCTCGCCGACATAAACAGCATCATCCTCGCTCAACAAAAAATAGACTGCGGGCATCTCAGCTTCTGGTAACTCTTTCAATTTCTTTAATGCCGATCTCTTCGCAATGATCGCTTTCCCATTCCAATTCGAAAACTCAGCAGTTTTAACGCCATATGGAGTGCCGTCGAGTAGAACGACGGTGAGAGTCTTAGAACGCATAATTCGCCTACAACATAGCCGGTCTTAGCAATTCACGCAAAGTTGGCGCTTTATAGTAAATGGACCAAGCAAAATGGTCTCCATTCACTGAAAGTTTTTCGATTTTAGACAAATTTTGGTTTTTACTTGTACTCGGTCAGTCGTCTGGCGAGATGCTCGATCATTAGAAATTAAAACCATGTAGAGAGCTCTACGGAATCGATAGCGCTAAAAAAACAACGGTACTCAAAATCATTCGTGGGTTCTCGATATTTATTCTATTCGTTTTTTTTCTTTATGGAGCGGTCTCTAACTATCTTTCGGAGTAAACCTATTTTTCGAAATTCTGAACCATTCAAAAATCTAAATCAATAATAACTGCAGATTACATCTTTGGCATGGGATACGCGCAAGTGCGCGTACTATAGGCTTTTGAATAAAGCCGAAGATGTGACATGAAGCTAGTTAGAAAGAACGGAACGAAGAGATTGAATGAGTCTTGCTATCTCCTCAAATTTTGTCACGATACGCCTCTGTTCGGCGAATGGAACGAGTGGAATTGTGGCTTTTTTTCCGTCGTCTGTACCAAGTCTGGGCATCTTTACTCCATACGTCTTGTTGTTTACGTATGTGCAAAAATAATCGCTTAAAAGTAAGAGCCTCAAAAATTCCGGAAGCCCGGGTGCGCTCCATCGAATCGGAAGTAGCTCGCTAGAAGCGACGCCGTCTCTATCGGCTACAATCACTTTATTCAAATATGGACGCAACTTTCCATACAATACATCACCTTTTTTAAACTGATTTTTGTCACTATTAGGCTTACGCGTTGGGTATTCGATGACAGATAACAGACGTCCTCCATTTTTTTCAAGATCTTCAAGCTCAAGAATCCAAGTGCCATCTACTATATTAGCGTGGTCACTTTTTTCAGTTCGACCATAATTTGTGACCTCGCCCAGTCTGACCCACATCCAGGATTTCGGTATTTCAAAGGGGATCTCTTCGGAAGAAATGGATGGAAGAGGGGCTATTTTCTTTTTATGACTAGCCTCTTTTATGTCCTTCTCAATTTGAGCGTATGTATCCTTACCGGTACCTTCAGAAGGATCCTGTTGGACCAGCTTTCCCGATATAGCAAGGGTGAGTACCGTTTTTTGTAGTCGCTCTATACCGTTCGGAACGTTAATAAAATCTTCAAGGTTATCAACGATCGTCTCTACGTCACTTAACATCATGGCAGCCGGACACTTTCTTATGGCGGTGCGAATCGGCTCAATTATTTCCTTGACCTTCTTTTGCTTGGCACGATATTTTTCCAACAAAATTTCTGGTGACTCTATGGCGTCAACGTGTGCTCGAGGATTTTTTATATCGAGATTAAAATCTCTATCTTTGATTTCCTCGATAGATACCTTCCATGAGTAATCACTCTCTTTCCGATTACTCCACCAAGCTTTCTCAGCAATAAATTCTTCAATTTTTATTGGGCTTGTCTTCGAGTAGCTTTTTTTCCCTGCCGGGTAAGGATGCTCGTAATACCACACCTCCTTAGTTGGTGACCCCTTTGTAAAGAATAGAAGATTTGTGGAGATGCCCGTGTAAGGAGCAAAGACATTTTTGGGTAAACGAACAATCGTGTGAAGATTACACTCTTCTAAAAGCATTTTTTTGAGAGACGTCTTCACGCCTTCGCCAAAGAGAGTTCCATCTGGAAGAACGACTCCTGCACGTCCCTGATTCTTCAGAAGACGAACGATCAGAACCAAAAAGAGATCAGCAGTTTCGCGTGTTTGGAACTCTTTTGGAAAGTTTGTTTCGATCCCGGGTTCTTCTGTACCTCCGAACGGCGGATTGGTGACAATGCAGTCAACACGATCTCCATCTGTATAGTCACGAAGAGCCTTTTCAAGTGTATTGCCACGACGCATGTTGCAAGGCTCTTCGATGCCATGCAGCATCAGATTGGTAATTAATAGCATGAATGGGAGTGGTTTCTTTTCCACACCAAAAATGTTTTCTTGTACAATGTGTTCATCTTCTACCGTTTTTACTTGCGTCCTCATGTGCTCAAGCGCATTAACTAAAAACCCACCAGTTCCTGTCGCAGGATCGAAAACAGATTCTCCAATCTTCGGATTCACCATTTCTACAACAAATTGTGTCACGGCACGCGGTGTATACATTTCTCCAAAATTTCCAGCACTCTGCAAACTTTTTAGAAGGCGCTCGTATATTTCATTGAAAGCATGACGATCCTTAGAAGCGTTAAAATCAATTTCATTAATCTTGTTGATAACCTGCTTAAGGAGCATCCCCTTACGCATGAAGTTGTACACGTCTTTAAAGGCTGTTCGCGTCAATTCAGTTCTACAATTACTGCTTTCCGGCAGAATACGTAATGCCGGGATAAGATCATCATTTACAAAGACAATCAGATCATCACCTGTAAGCCCATCGAGAGGTTGAGCCCAAGTGCGCCATTGATACTTTTTCGGAAGCGTTGGGACAAAGGTATCCTTACGAATTTCGAGCGCTCTATCTTCATCATCAAGTATTTTTAAGAAGATAAGCCAAACTAACTGCGAGAGACGTTGGGCGTCTCCATCAACACCAATATCTTGGCGCATGATATCTTGGATCGCTTTAATGGTTGCGGGGTTAAACATAGGCTAGCGTGCGTAGACTGTTTCAAGTAGTTCATCAACGGCCTTCTGGTAACCAATCTTGCCGCCAAAAAGTGAAACGAGCTCGATATCCGTTCCAAGCGATCGAAATGGCTCGAGTGTAAGGATACGCATACTCTCGATATCTTTAAGAACGGCGTCGGAGTATTTTTGAAGCAAGGCTTCAAGCACCTCGCGCGCCTTGCCGCTGTATTTATCAAGATAATTTGAATGACGAACACGCTCTGCTCGTTCACGCTTTTTCATCATCTTCTTATCATAAGCAACATGAACGATAAGATCGAAGAGATCAAATTCTACTCCAACCTATTTTTGAAGTTCTTCAAGAGGTATTCCGCTTGCATCAATTTGGTCGATAATGGCCTGACGGCGCTCTGCCGACTGCCACGCCTTAAAAAAGATATCAAGAGTTGGATAGTGTTGAAGTATATTTTTCCTCGTAAAGTCAGTCAGAGATTCCGTGAGGAGCTTGCCATCTGGCCCGAGATACTGCACTTGTTCTTTTACTACAGCGTAAGGAACGCTGCCCAAAGTGTAGACCGGTGGACGATCTGTCATCGCGATTCCGTTTCCTTGCGAAAGGATTACATCAACGAGCATGTCTTCGTCCGCTTTTTTCTCAATTGGCATTTCGGACGGATCTTGTTCTTCAAGTTGTTCAGAAATATCATCCTCTTCCTTGATCTCAAATACCCGCTCCGCAAAACCATCAAAACCAGGATCTGCAAAAAGTTTCGTTACTCCTTGAAAATCCATGACGGTGAACCACATCTTTCCCTTATCCTCACGTACTCGAGTACCGCGTCCGATAATTTGTTTAAACTCCGTCATGCTCTCAATAGGTTTATCGAGTACAACCAGCTTGCATGTCTGCGCATCAACGCCCGTCGAAAGTAGTTGTGAAGTTGTAACGATGGTTGGGTATCTTTCTTCTGGATCAATAAAACGATCGAGCTGATTCTTTCCTTCTTCATCATCGCCAGTTATGCGCATCACATAGCGTACATTTTTTTGAGCTCTTTCTCCAGCGGCATTTACTAGCGCTGAACGCATGCGTTCAGCGTGCGCAGTCGTACGACAAAAAACAATGGTCTTTGCGTATGGATCACCTATGACATCAAGATATTCGATAATTTTTTTGGCAACTATCTCATCGCGGCGTGGAAATATAACCGTCTTGTTAATGTCGTTAAGCTCATAGACCCGATCTTCGACCAGATTACCATTGTCATCCAGAGTCCCTGAGGCCGGACGCCAACCGGTCGTATCGTTATCAAGAAGTACACGCAACACTTTATACGGAGCCAAAAAGCCATCATCAATGCCTTGTTTGAGCGAATATGTATAAATCGGATCACCAAAATAATGCGAGGTGCTCGTTTCCGTCGTTTCTTTCGGTGTGGCCGTAAGACCGAGATGAGTAGCGCTTGTAAAGTAATTCAATATCTCATGCCATTCACCATTTTCGGAGGCACTTCCACGATGACACTCGTCAATAACGATCAAATCAAAAAAGTCTTTCGGGAGTTTTTTATAGAGCTTATCCTCCTCGTTCACCCCGCTCATTGCCTGATAAAGACCCAAAAATACTTCATACGCCATGAGTGAACCAATATCCTGAAAATTATGACGGGAGATTTTTGTCATCGCATCTCCGAAGTGTTTCAAGTCATTGATTTTTGCTTGATCTACGAGGATATTACGATCCGCAAGAAACAGTATTCGTTTTGCATTTCCAGACTTCCAAAGCCGCCACATAATTTGACCAGCGGTGTACGTTTTTCCTGTGCCTGTAGCCATTACAAGAAGCGTGCGTTTTTGACCATGGGAAATCGCCTCTACCGCTCGATTGACAGCGATGCGTTGAAAATAACGCGGAGACTTGCTTTGACTTTCTGTGTAATATGGAGTCTCTACTATTCCATGAGGTGCGAATGGATTACTCTTCGACGTGTATAGTGCATATAGCTCATCCGGCGACGGTAATTGGCTGAGAACCTGTTCGGTTACCGATAACTGACCAGTGCGATCATGAAAAAAAAAGCCTTTTCCATTTGCGGAAAAAACAAACGGTACATCAAGCGTCTCGGCGTATCCCAACGCTTGCTGCATTCCAGCCCCAAGCGACTTACCGATGTGTTTCGCCTCGATGAGGGCGAGCGGGAAATTGGGTCTATATTCGAGTAAAAAATCCACTTTTTTGCTTTCGCTGCGTTTCCACGCGTTTCCACGTGTTTCCACTAACATGAATGCGACCCAAGGTATAGGGATATTCTTCACGAATCTGAGCATCAACCCACCCTGCTTTTAAAATCGCTGGGCGAATGAGGCGACTTCGAGTTTCCTGTTCGTTCATATCATCGAAGATTCAGACAAAAAATGGCATAAATCTATCTTAGACTCTCACATTCTCACTAAAATTACAATTGAAACGGGAGCTATTGGGAAATTTGAGGAGCAGATTAACATACTGCAATAAGAAATTGACTTTATTTCAAGAAGCGTAGCACTGGAGATCGTAACCCTTTTTACTCATCAAAAAATAAATTCATATTTATTTACTGCTCAAAATTACATCTTCAGTCAATGTCCCAGTGTGCTTTGAAACCATCATTACTACTCTACCTGCAAATTCCGGAATAGAGATGGAATGCATTCTGATAGGAAAAGATTTCACATCATTTTCGATATTTTTCTGAAGGACGGGCGGCCCCGTAGGAACCATCGAGATGTTCGATGACATATTAAGCGCATCTTTTTCCGGACGGAAATCTATAAGGAAATCTAAATGGATAAATTCCTGCGTTCCAGCATCTTCTGCTACCTGAAGAACAATTTGGAGTACAGAAGTTTTTTTCGCTTTCATTAATATATCTGCATAATAGTCAATTCTATCTTCACTAACAGAGAATTTTAAATTGTAGCGCTTAAATAAAGGCTCGAGAACCGCTATACTTTGTAGACTCATACCAAACCAGCAATACAGATTCGGACAAACTTCGACTAGGTCATTATCTGGTAGTCGTAAATCATGTTTTTTACCTTTGTTGAGAACCGTGTAGTGCCAAGTCTTAAGATCTGGTTCAACAGTAAAATGATCAACTAATCCGTCAATTGGTAGATTAGTCGTTTTTGAATGCCATAATAATTTTCTTCCAAGCAAACCGGGGAAAAAGAGTATTCTTTTAGTTGATGTATAGCAGATTGATCCAATTACGTAAGCTAAAGAACTGTTTTTATCCTGATAAAAGAGATTATTAATGGTCCCAACTTTCTTACCTCCTTCCGCCAAGACTCTAAAAGGCCTATTGAGTGCAGGATCGATGATATTGCATATTCCATCGACTGAACCATCTGGAAAGTCTTGGTTCATTTCAAAAAATGAATCTTTTGAGAATAGAATTTTTTTACCAGGATGCTTCTTCGAAAGAATGCTTTTGATATTATCCTTGAAAGAAGGCATTTTAGATGACAAATAAATGAGATTCCATTTTTTACACAGATCTACCAGAGCTATGCATTTGTTAGTATATCAGCTCTTGAATGTAACAAGGCTCGTTATTCTGTAGGAATGGGTTGAGGAGGTCTAAAGAAAGATGACCAGTTTATATTTGTAGATCGTTGAGCAAACTGTCCTTGAAGATAATTCATAAGGGTAAAATGAAAAGGCCCCTTATTCCCCAGAGCGTTCCACTCCAACAGAGCCTCTGAAAAATTTGTACTACTAGAATCAGCTTGAGACATGCCCCAGTAAGCCTCTAAATCATCCAAATCCATGATTATCGGCTTAAACTTTTCGAGATTCTTTAGAGCATTTTGTTTGATTGCCTTTGTTAACCATCCACCTATTGGATCCAGAAGATCGAAGTCCCCAAATCTACTCTCGGTTATTAGGATAGGGATAATTGTTTTCCCCCTCAATAGATAGGATTCAACATAATCATTCAGTTTTTTGAATTTCCCAGGCTTGCCGCTGCCTGTTTCAAATAAGCATTTTTGTATAGAGGCTTCCAGTTTTGTGATATCTGAAGAATAGAGTGTCGCTGTATCAATTCTTTCTGTAGTGAATTCAAAAATCAAAATATATCCATCAGTTTCAACAACAGCATCGGGCTGATTGATCTGGTCGCCAGTTATAACAGCTTCTGGGAAGATTCGCCTCACCAACTCGTTAAAATAACCCTCCAACAAGTATCCTCTCTGGCGTAAGCACTTATCTCGTTTGGCTTGGTCTTTAGGCATGAGACGCCATAAAAATCCGCCTCCGATTTTATCGATCACGAATCCCAAATCAGCAATGCAATAAACATCTGTTGCCCCTTGAAATATAGGGTTATCAAAAATCGGCTTGATTCCATCATAAAAACTGATGTTTTGAATATCATTAATGGCACTTGCCCACCCTGTCACCGCCAAGGACTGTAAGCATTTTAAGAAATTTTCATCTTCATCGAATTGAGCCTTCTGAATATAAAATGAGCTGATATCATCAGGTTTGAAGCCAAACTTTTGTAGTGGGCCGCTTGGAATTCGTTGATTCGCATTTGGAACTCTCATGAACCAAAAAAATAGTTTTTCAAGGCCCTTAAAAAAATTCTTTAGGGAAATGTTGTGAAGAATCTCAAGCTCAGAGACTGCTTGTACGAGAGCCGATGCTCGATCCTGAGGTAACTTTGCAATTAAATCCGTAAACACGTACTGATAACGAATGATCCGGTTTTTCGCGAGTTCTTCTACGATCAGGGGCATGTAGTAATATGGCCACTCTCGAAGAAAGGTCGTTCGTAGAAGGCTGCTCGTATGATTGCCAGATTTCTTCTCTTCATCGGTATATAAATCATTGGCAAGTAAAAGAGCTTCATAAAATTTCTTTGGGAATCGATATTCGTCGGATGGATGCCCTGTAATTTGCTCTGTCTTTGAAAAAGCTAAATTTGAAAAAAGATTCATCAGGTATAGAAGGCTGTACCTATTGAACAAAATACCTTTGACCGCTCGACGCGTAACCCGAGCCTCCAAAAGCTCCTTGTTGCTCTTTTTAATGAGAGTCTCCGTATCCTGCGTTTGAGCTATCATGTTGAGAAATGAGCAAAAAGAAATACCTTCGATTGGATCGAAATCTTTAATCCTCTGGAAAATTTCTGCTTTTATTCGACGCTCGCTCCAATCCTGGCAGGGAACAAGAATAGCGCCGATTCCATCCCGCATGATCGATTTAAATGAAAAATAGGAAACCACGTCCGTCTTGGGTTGCGATGGTGGTTTTGTCCACAATTTTTTGTTTGAAGAAAATTTCATAGCTCTCACGCTTCATTGTAGGTTAGTACGCATTACCAAAATCGTAATGCGTGAAGCCGTTGATGGGAGAGACAAACTCGATCCGGAATCTGACACATCCAGTCACAGTAGAAACGCAAAAGGGGGAAGGCGACTGTTCCAGCACCACGATCATGGTCAAGAATCTTTCTGATTTCTACCATCAGATAAACCACCTGACACTCTTCAATTAACGAATCATGTCCTTGGACAAAAACGTTCAATTTTTCGATTATTGATTCTTGAGCCATGAACCGAGCTTAACAGGATTGGCGCTATTACAAAACCGCCCCTTCGGGCGGTTTTATTGGTCACAACTTCTATCGCACAGATCTCGAACGTTTTGAGGCCCTCGAGACTTACGATACTGGATTGTCATGGCGGAGAGGGAGGGATTCGAACCCTCGCGCGGTTTTACCCGCCTAGGAGATTAGCAATCTCCCCCCTTCAGCCTCTTGGGTACCTCTCCGTGTGCCGTTTAAATCAACAGCGTGGGCATCTTACGTGAAGATTTTAGTCTGGGCAAGCACCGTTTTCTGGCCTAACTACGTATAGTTTTGGTAGACTGAGCTTCATGCCCCAAACCCTGGCCCACATCTCTGACTTGCATATCGGGCAATCAGACGCGCAACTTCAAGCTGTCATCGCTTTGCACAGCTGTATTCAGGCGCTCAAAGTGGACCATATCCTCGTCACCGGAGACATTACGGACAATGGTCGCATCAGCGAATATCAAGCCTTTAAAGCCATCTTCGCCGACGAAATCAAGGCAGGCATCGTAACCGTCCTCCCCGGCAATCATGATCGCCATGGAGATGAAGTTTCAAAAGAAATGATGAATAATGAGCGCCTCATCACGACTCACTATCCAGGACTTTTATTATTGACTGTTGATACCTCCGGTCCACACAATCGCTATCGCTTTCTTTCGCATGGAAAAATCAATCATCGATTAATCCGTCAGATTGAACAGGCATTGAAGCAAGCGAAGCCAGGAGAGCTTGTGATTCTTGGCCTTCATCATCACATCATCGCTCAACCAGAAGAATATAAACTCGAAAAAATTGCGAGCTGGTTCGGTTCACTTACGGCGCGCGAACTTCAACTCGGACCGGAACTCATCAAAAAAATCGGTGGCCATTGCGACTTGATTCTCCACGGACATCGTCATATCCCTTTAGAAACAACCCTCCCATATCCAAAGCGCGAACTCCGTATTTACAATGCCGGAACCTCCCCCGCCCTCAAAAAATTCCGCCTCTTCACCTTTGACGGAGGAAAGCTCATCAAAAAGCCTGAGTGGATCGATTGCTCAAACAGCGCTACAGTTTAGAAATGAAGCTCACCAATCTCCAGCTCAAGAAGCAAAAAGAGCTCAATGCGATCGCAGACGAAATCAAATCCTGTCAGGTTTGCCGCAAAGATAAAGTCGGCCTCCCCGTCCCTGGCGAAGGTCGACCAGATGCAGACATCGTCTTTATTGGCGAAGCTCCGGGCAAGCAAGAAGCGGCCAGCGGCCGTCCTTTTATCGGTCGCGCCGGAAATGTCCTCCGTGGATTGATTCGGGAAATTGATTTAAACGAGTATGAAGTTTTCATTACCTCTCCGGTGAAATATCTCCCCGTCCATGTCACGCCAACGCCAGCAGAAGTCGCCCATGGACGCATTCACCTCTTTGAACAATTCGATATCATCCAACCAAAAGTCATCGTTCTCCTCGGTCGCATCGCCGCCCTCGCCGTTCTAGAAAAAGATATCTCGGTCGCCCAAGAACATGGCAAAACCATCGAAAAAGATGGACGAACCTATTTCATCACCTATCATCCCGCCGCCGCTCTCTACTCACCAAAAATCATGATTCCGCTCAAAGAGGATTTCAAAATGTTAAAGAAAATCATTACAAGAGGCTTGAAAAAATAGCCGTTTTCTGCTATACATCGGCTATAAACAACTTACCTATTTTTCTTACCTATGGTTCCTATTAACCTGTGGGCCGTTCTCGCCTGTGTCATTTCCAGCTTTATCCTCGGATCAATCTGGTATGGACCATTATTCGGCAAACCTTGGGCCGCCATCATGGGCTTCAAAAAAGAAGATCGCATGACGGATAAGGTGAAAAAAGACATGATGAAGTCCTACATCTTTATGATGATCGGCTCACTCGTCACCGCCTATGTCCTGGCTCACACCACCGAATTCGCCATGACCTACACAAAAACCTATGGCATCACGGGCGGTCTCATGAGCGGTTTCTGGTCCTGGCTCGGTTTCGTCGCACCAATCCAAATGGGCGATCAACTCTGGGGCGGTAAACCATGGAAGCTCTTCCTCATCACTGGAGGCTTTCAACTCGTAAATCTTCTCATCATGGGAATGATTCTCGCCACTTGGCGCTAAACTTCAAACCGTTCAAAAAAACCCCGGCCATCAGGTCGGGGTTTTTGATATCAGACCTCCCTCCTTAGCAAGGAGGGAATGAGGGAGGTCTCGTTCGAACAAAGCTCGAAAATCAAAATAGATCGACTTGGCTGGTCGAACGATCAATTTTGATTTTGGCCCCTTCTTCCGACGAGACCCCCTCTAACTCCCCCTTGCTAAGGGGGAGAATATAAAGAACTCTTGGCCTTGATCAGCGTAGTCGAAGGATCGCTAGCGGACCGCCCCTCCCCCTGCCCCTCCCGCTGGGAGGGGTGCAAGCCATTTTATTGAACCGACTATAAATGGCTTTCCTCCCTCCCAGCGGGAGGGAATGAGGGAGGGGCGGCAGGCTCGCCTCATCGGGCGATTTTTTGTTTGATCAATTCTTGCTTTTGAAGCCGAGTCATCTTCTTAATCTGCACCTCTCGCTTCCTCGCCACCGTTCCCGATTCTTGTTCTTCTTTCCAAACCAATTTCACCGGCAAATGACTGCGCGTATACGCCGCACCCTTCCCCGCATTATGCATCTTTATCCGCGCATCAACATTATTCGAAATACCCGTATACAAACTTCTGTCACCACATTGAAGGATATATACAAACCAAGGATTCATAGTGGTATGATAGAGATGAAACGAGTATACATCACACCGTACTCACAAAAATATGAGCCAACATCGCACAAAAAGCGTCGTTCTCACAGCTATCCCCTTAAGTTTAGCCGTGCTTTTAGCGTTCTTCGCTCCAAAGACCGACCAAAAACCGCAAATTTCAGCTCAAAAAACAATCAATGTTCCGTACACGGCACAAGCTCCAACCAGCGACTGGGTTGAGCCTTGGGCAAATGCTTGCGAAGAAACCTCAATCTACATGGTTAATAGCTTCTATCAAGGCGAAGCCATTACCACTGAAACCGCCGTCAAGAATATCAAAGAAATTTTCGCCATAAAAAATGCTGAATTTAAAGTTAACAAAGACGAATCTCTTGAGACCATGGCAGCTCTCGTACAAAAAATGAATCTTCCTTGGTCAACAAAGATCGTCAACAATCCAACCGTCCAAGATCTAAAAGTAGAACTCTCAAAAAATCATCCAATCATCGTTCCGGTCTTCATGCCCTCTCTCTGGACCTCAACCTTCAAAGGCAATGGCCCAGACTATCATGTCCTCGTTCTCATCGGCTATGACGACAAAAAAGGAGAATTTATCACCAATGATCCCGGAACGTCTGATGGCCAAAATCGGCGTTATCCATATCAAAAGTTCGTAAATGCAATTCACGATTTGGATCAGAAGAACTATCAGGCAGGCAAAAGAGCTGTATTGTTTACGGAGCCAATCAATTAAACATTTCTGTCGTCCTGTCTGTCGTCCTGTCTGTCGTCCTGTCTGTCGTCCTGTCTGTCGTCCTGTCTGTCGTCCTGTCTGTCGTCCTGTCTGTCGTCCTGTCTGTCGTCCTGTCTGTCGTCCTGTCTGTCG